>Ga0075032_1000068_pt1 | contig 77693 bp, 64 predicted proteins | sample SynthPrep_1_END__FD_71386 | JGI IMG/M metagenome (GOLD analysis project Ga0075032, IMG submission 71386) | Synthetic microbial communities from Ohio, USA - SynthPrep_1_END_DS7_MetaG | ecosystem: Engineered > Bioreactor > Aerobic > Activated sludge | place: USA: Ohio, Columbus | collected 2014-04-10
GGGTGGTCACGGGGCGGGTTCTCTCGTCGGCGGCCGGGCGGCGTCTTTGCGCCGCGCCGTTATCGTTGGGGTGTGCGGGGCCGGCTGTTGCTGCCGGGGCGCGGTGGTGGCGCGTTCAGCGCGGGGAAGGGTATTGCGCGCGCCATCGCCGGTTCAATAGCGGACCAGGGTGCTCGCCAGCACGGTATCCACCGTTGCTGCCCTTGCCGTTTCAGGCGCTGGAGCGCGGGCGGTGTTCGCCGTCGCGCAGCCGGTGGCGGCGGGGCCGGGCGTGGCGGCGGCCGCACAGGAGGCGCGGCGCTGGCCTTCCAGTTCCACCGCGCGGCGGGCGGAGGCGAGGATTTCGAGGTGGGTGCCGCAGCGGCACAGGTTGCCGCGCAGTTCGCGGCGGATGTCGGCTTCGTCCGCTTCCGGCTTGCGGTTGAGCAGGGCGCGCACCGTCATGATCATGCCGTTGAGGCAGTAGCCGCACTGGGCGCCCTGGCATTCGATGAAGGCTTGCTGTACCGGGTCGGGCGCGGCGAGGTCGCCCAGGCCTTCCAGGGTGGTGATCTCGCGCCGGCCCAGGCCGCCCACCGGCAGGATGCAGGCGCGCGCGGCGCGGCCATCCACCAGCACGGTACAGGCGCCGCATTCGCCCAGGCCGCAGCCGTACTTCGGGCCGTTGAGGCCGAGGTCGTTGCGCAGGGCGTAGAGCAGCGGGGTGTCCGGGCTCAGCAGCAGGGGGTGTTCGCTGCCGTTGACCCGCAGGGTGATCTGCTTTGGGGCGGACATGCGGATGCGTCTCCCGGAGTGGAACGAAGGCCGGCGGCCCGTGGGCGGGGCGCCGGCGTGCAGCGCGCGGCCGGCGCATCCGCCGGCCGGGCCGGGAGGCGGATCAGGCGGCCTTGGTGCTTGCCTTGGCGGCGATTTCGACCAGCGGCACGGTGAAGACATCGTACCCGAAGCACCATTCCGGATCTTCGTTGCTCATCAGCCAGGTGTTGTCGTGCGACACCTTCTGCACCTTGCTGGCGCGCTCGCTGCGGTTGGCTTCGTAGAGGGCGAAGGCGGTGCCGTAGTCGTCCAGGCCGACGGCGTCGAAGCAGCGCAGCATCATCGCCGCGTCCTCGATCGCCATGGCGGCGCCCTGGGCCATGTGCGGCTTCATCGGGTGGCAGGCGTCGCCCAGCATCACCAGGCGGCCACGGCTCCACAGCGGCAGCGGGTCGCGTTCCAGCAGCGACCACTTGGTGACTTCCACGGTGTTGTCGATCAGCGCCTGCACGGCGGGGTGCCAGCCGGCGAAGGCTTCGCGCATCTCGTCCTTGCTGCTGGGCAGCCAGCGGTGGTTGAGGTCCCAGGTCTGCTGCGGCACGCCGGTGACGTAGTAGATCTCCTTCTTCGCCCGGTCGAGGTAATACACCATCATGTGGCGGTCGTCGGACCACCACTTGCAGCACAGGTCCTGCGCGTACTTCAGGGTGTCGGCGTTGGCCACTGCGCGGTGGGCGATGAAGCCGGTGTAGATGGGCAACTCGGCGCCCAGCAGCACTTCGCGCACCTTGGAGTTCACGCCGTCGGCGCCGATGACGATGTCGGCGGTGGCGGTGCTGCCGTCGGCGAAGCTCAGCACCACTTCACTGCCGGTGTCTTCGACGTTGGTGAGGTTCTTGCCGTATTCCAGCGTGCCGGCCTGGATGCCTTGCACCATCAGCGCATGCAGGTCGCCGCGGTGCACCGTGAGGTAGGGCGCGCCGTAGCGCTTCTCGGCATAGTCGGCCAGCGGAATGCGGGCCATTTCGGCGCCGGTGTTCCATTCGCGGCTGTACCAGGCGTCCGGGTAGCAGCCGATGTCGCACAGGGCCTTTTCCAGGCCGACCTTGCGCAGCACCTTCATCAGGTTGGGGCCGAGGTGGATGCCCGCGCCCAGGCGTGAGAACTCCGGCGCCTGCTCGTACACGCGCACCTTGTAGCCCGCCTGCTGCAGCAGCAATGCCGCGGCCGCGCCGCCCAGGCCCGCGCCTATCACTGCAATTCTCTGTTGTGCTTTCACCTTGCTTCTCCTGACGCTGGGGTTGGATTGAACGACGTCGCCGCCGTCTTGTTCATTAGAGTGCATACACTATAAAAATAAATCTGGAGGCGATGTCAACAGCTGTCGCGAAGAAGGTGGGCAAGGTGCCGGGGTGCTCTTTGTTAAATACTGTGTTTACAAGGAATTCATGCACCAATTGAGGGGCGCGCCGCACGTATTCGGTGCATCTTTCCCAGGTCTGCATTTCTGCTGCAAAAAACAATGTATGCACTATAATCAGTCCTGCCTGAGGGGTGCTTTTGCGGCACGCTCGGGCAAGGAGATCGGGGCACGTCCCGGCGATTCGCGGCAGCAGCCGGCGGGTGGCGGGGGCGATGCAATCAGGCGTCATCCCTCGTGGATCGAGCCAAAACCCCCGGCCCGGCGCCTGGCGCGCACTCAACCCAACAGACGGAGTCCGCAGTGAAGAAGACCAGCTATCGCATCGGCCAGATCGTGCCGAGCTCCAACACCACCATGGAAACCGAGATCCCGGCGATGCTGATGGCGCGCCAGGCCGTGCGCCCGGAGCGCTTCACCTTCCACTCCAGCCGGATGCGGATGAAGACGGTGAAGAAGGAAGAGCTGGCGGCGATGGACGCGGAATCCGACCGCTGCGCGCTGGAGCTTTCCGACGCCCGCGTCGACGTGCTGGGCTACGCCTGCCTGGTGGCCATCATGTCCATGGGCAAGGGCTACCACTGCGTGTCTGAAAAGCGCCTGAAGGCGCATACCGCCGACAACGGCGGCCTCGCCCCGGTGGTGACCAGCGCCGGCGCGCTGGTGGATGCGCTGAAGGTGATGGGGGCGAAGAAGATCGCGCTGGTGGCGCCCTACATGAAGCCGCTGACCGAGCTGGTGGTGGATTACATCGCCGACCAGGGCTTCGAGGTGATCGACTGGCGCGCGCTGGAAATCGCCGACAACCTGGAAGTCGGCCTGCACGATCCGGCCAGGCTGCCGGACATCGTCGCCGGCATGAACTACCAGGATGCGGACGTGATCGTGCTCTCCGCCTGCGTGCAGATGCCCTCGCTGCCGGCGGTGCCCAAGGTGGAAGCGATGACCGGCAAGCCGGTGGTCACCGCCGCCATCGCCACCACCTACGCCATGCTGAACAAGCTGGAGCTGGAGCCCTTCGTGCCGGGTGCCGGCGCGCTGCTCTCCGGCGCCTACTGAGCGGGGACGGAACGATGAGCACCTTCCAGTACGGCGGCAACGTGTTCGCCAACGGCATCCGCCAGCACTACCTGCGCTACGGTGGCGCCAGCGAGGGCAGGGCGGCACGGCCGCCTGTCATCATCATCCCCGGCATCACCAGCCCGGCCATCACCTGGGGCTTCGTCGGCGAGCGCTTCGGCAAGACCTACGACACCTACATCCTCGACGTGCGCGGCCGCGGCCTGTCCGAAGCCTCGGCCACGCTGGACTACAGCCTCAACGCCCAGGCCGACGACGTGCTCGCCTTCGCCGCCGCGCTCGGCCTCCGCAACTACATCCTGGTCGGCCACTCCATGGGCGGGCGCATCGCCTTCCGCGCCGCGCGCAGCCGGCCGGCTGCGCTGGCCAAGGTGGTGGCGATCGATCCTCCGGTGTCCGGTCCCGACCGCCGCGCCTACCCGGCCAAGCTGCCGTGGTACGTGGACTCCATCGCGCTCGCCAGCCGCGGCACCGACAAGGAAGGCATGCGCGCCTTCTGCCCGACCTGGACCGACGAGCAACTGCAGCTGCGCGCCGAATGGCTGCATACCTGCGACGAGCGTGCCATCCGCGAGAGCTTCGACGGCTTCCACACCGACGACATCCACCAGGACCTGCCGGAGATCGCCGTGCCGGTGCTGCTGCTGCTCGCCGGCCGCGGCGAGGTGGTGCTGGACGCCGACGTGGAAGAGATCCGCGGCCTGCTGCCGGGCGTGCAGGATGTGCGCGTGCCCGGCGCCGGCCACATGATCCCCTGGGACGACGAAGAAGGCTTCTACCGCGCCTTCGGCGACTTCCTCGGCCAGCCGCTGTAAGGCCAGGGGCGCGGCGGCGCCTGCCACCGCCGCGCCGCTCGCCCGCAAGAAAGCTCCAACCCCCACCCGCCTTCCTCCACCCCCAACGGAGAACCGCCATGGCAATCAGCGACCACGAACTGATCCAGGCCTGGAAAGAAGTGCTGACGCTGTCCAAGCTGGAACCCGGCCAGACCGTCACCGTGCTCACCAGCGCCGCCACCCATCCGCAGACGCTGTCCACCGCGCTCACCGCCGCCGCCATGCTGGGCGCGGTGGTCAACCGGCTGGACCTGCAGCCGGTCAACGGCGAGAAGGCGCTGAGCCGCGATTCCCTCGCCTACCTCGGCACCACCCCGCTCACCGGCAACAAGGCGGCCATCGCCGCGCTCAAGGCCAGCGACCTGGTGCTGGACCTGATGACCCTGCTGTTCTCCCCCGAGCAGCACGAAATCCTCGCCGCCGGCACCAAGATCCTGCTCGCCGTCGAACCGCCGGAAGTGCTCGCCCGCATGGTGCCCACGCTGGCCGACCGCGCCCGCGTGCTGCGCGCCACCGCGAAGATCGAGAAGGCGAAGACGATGCGCGTGGTCTCCACCGCCGGCACCGATCTCACCTGCCCCATGGGCGAATTCCCCGCCATCGCCGAATACGGCTTCTGCGACACCCCGGGGCGCTGGGACCACTGGCCCAGCGGCTTCGCACTCACTTGGCCGAACGAGAAGCAGACCCAGGGCACCATCGTCATCGACCGCGGCGACATCCTGCTGCCGATGAAGCGCTACGTGGCCGAGCCCATCACCATCACGGTGAAGGACGGCTTTGCCCGGTCCATCACCGGCGGCGTCGATGCCGAGCTGCTGGCCGAGTACATGGAATCCTTCAAGGATCCGGAGGCCTACGCCATCTCCCACATCGGCTGGGGCCTGCAGCCGCGCGCCAGCTGGACCACGCTGGCGCTGTACGACCGCGAAGCCACCATCGGCATGGACGCGCGCGCCTTCGAGGGCAACTTCCTGTTCTCGCTCGGCCCCAACAACGAGGCCGGCGGCAGCCGCACTACCACCTGCCACATCGACATCCCGCTGCGCAAATGCACCGTGAGCCTGGACGGCGAAGAGGTGGTGCGCCTGGGCAAGGTGCTGGACCAGGGCCAGGAGTAAAGCGATGAGTGACGAAATCCGCACCTACGAGAAGCAGGGCTTCGGCAACACGCTAGAACCCAAGCCGCCCTACGGCCTGCTCATCATCGACTTCGTGAATGGCTTCGCCGACCCGGAAGTGTTCGGCGGCGGCAATATCCCGCAGGCCATAGAACGCACCAAGGCAGCGCTGGCGCTGGCGCGCGAGCGCGGCTGGCCGGTGGCGCACAGCCGCATCGTCTTCGCCGACGACGCCGCCGACCGCAACATCTTCGCCCTCAAGGTGCCGGGCATGGCCACGCTGTCGGAAGACAACCTGAACAGCGCCATCGTCCCCGAACTGGCGCCGGCTGCCGGCGAGCTGGTGGTGCGCAAGACCGTGCCCTCCGCCTTCTTCGCCACCGGCCTCGCCCCCTGGCTTACCCAGAAGGGCGTGCAGACCCTGCTGGTGGCCGGCTGCGTCACCAGCGGCTGCGTGCGCGCCAGCGTGGTGGACGCCATGTGCTGGGGCTTCCGCCCGCTGGTGCTGGAGGACTGCGTGGGCGACCGCGCCCTCGGCCCGCACGCAGCCAACCTGTTCGACATGCGGCAGAAGTACGCCGCGGTGATGACGCTGGACGAAGCGCGGCAGGCGATCGGGTGAGGCTGGGGGGGCGTGGCTGGTTCGTCCGGTAGGGCTTGGTCCGGCGGTGCTGGCGAGTGGTGCCTGGGTTCCACTTGCCATTCGGGCTGAGTGCTGCGGCAGGCTCAGGGCGAACGGAGGCGGGGGCCGGGGTGCGCGCGTTTGTTGGCGTCTGCTCGACCGGTTCGCTCGGTGGGCTCCTGGTCGATGGCGCCAACAGGCGGCTCGGCCCAATCCGCCGCCCGGGCTGAGCTTGGCTAAGCCTTGCCACCGCTAAGGCTTCGCCGGCAGCTTTGCCATTACCTGCTGCCGAGCGGCAGAAAGTGCGCCGCCCGAAACCAGGTCTCTTGCCCTGCCGGCCGACTCAGCCCGGCACCACCGCCCAGCTTCACCCCTAGAATGATTCCCCGGCCGCTCAACCCCGGCCGCTCCTCCGGATCGCAAGCGACATGATCGAACACGGCCCCACGCCCAAGGATTTCCGCCAGGCCCTGCTGGACTCGGACGACAGCCTGCTGGTGCTGCGTCCGCCCCAGGCGGCGGCGCGGCCTGCGCCCGGTCAGCCGGGTGTGGTGTCGGACTACGTGCCCAGCCTGCCGGACATCTTCATCGCGGTGCGCGGCGATGGCAGCGTGCTGGCCTTCAACGGCCACGTCGATCTCGGCACCGGCATCCGCACCGCCCTCGGCCAGTTGGTGGCAGAGGAACTGGATGCGGAACTCGGCCGCGTCAGCGTCATGCTCGGCCACACCGAGGCGGCGCCCAACCAGGGGCCGACCATCGCCAGCTCCACCATCCAGATCAGCGCCATGCCGCTGCGTCGCGCCGCCGCCCAGGCGCGCGCCTGGCTGCTGGCGCGCGCGGCGCAGCGCCTGGGCGTGGCGGAGGACGCGGTGGCGGTGGAGGATGGCGCCTTCTTCTGCCCGGCCGAACCTGGCCGCCGCCTGAGCTACGCCGAACTGCTGGCCGGCGAGCGGGTGCGGCTGGAGGTGGCGGCGGAGTTTCCGCTCAAGCCCGCCAGCGCCCACAAGCTGATCGGCCGCAGCACGCCCCGGGTGGACATTCCGGCCAAGGCCACCGGCGCGCTCACCTTCGTGCACGACATGCGCCTGCCCGGCATGCTGCACGGCCGGGTGGTGCGCCCGCCCTATGCCGGCATCGACTGCGGCGATTTCGTCGGCCGCAGCCTGGTGAAGGTAGACCGCGAATCGCTGCGCGGCCTGCCGGGGCTGGTGGATGTGGTGGTGATCGGCGACTTCGTCGGCGTCGTCGCCGAGCGCGAGGAGCAGGCCATCGCCGCGATGAAGGCGCTGAAGGTGGAGTGGCGCTTGCCGCCGCTGCCGCCGCTGGACGACGTCGAGGCCGCCATCCGCGCCATTCCGGCGGTGCATCGGCCGTTGCGGGAAGAAGGCGACACCGATGCCGCCCTCGCCGCCGCGCCGGCGGTGCTGGCGCGCAGCTACGTCTGGCCCTACCAGATGCACGGCTCCATCGGCCCCTCCTGCGCGCTGGCCGACTACCGCGATGGCGGCCTCACCGTGTGGTCCGGCACGCAGAATCCGCACATGCTGCGGGTGGATCTCGCCCGCCTGCTGCAGATGGGCGAAGGCGGCATCGAGGTGGTGCGGATGGAGGCCGCCGGCTGCTACGGCCGCAACTGCGCCGACGACGTGGTGGCCGACGCCGCGCTACTGTCGCGTGCGGTCGGCCGGCCGGTGCGGGTGCAGCTGAGCCGCGAGCAGGAGCACGCCTGGGAACCCAAGGGCGCCGGCCAGCTGATGGACGTGAAGGGCGCGGTGGATGCCGCCGGCAATCTCGCCGCCTATGACTTCGTTGCCCGCTATCCCTCCAACGACGCGCCGCTGCTGGCGCTGCTGCTCACCGGCGCCCTGGACCCCGCGCCGCGCATGCTGGAGATGGGCGACCGCACCGCGGTGCCGCCCTACGCCTATCCCAACATGCGCATCGCCTGCGACGACGTGCCCGCCATCGTCCGCGCCGGCTGGCTGCGCGGTGTCTCCGCGCTGCCCAACTCCTTCGCCCACGACTCCTTCATCGACGAACTGGCGGTGGCGGCCGGCGCCGACCGGGTGGAATTCCGCCTGCGCCACCTGCCGGACAGCCGCGCCGCCGACCTGCTGCGCGCGGTGGCCGAACAGGCCGGCTGGCAGCCCGGCTGCCGCGGCAGCCGCGGCACGCCGGACGCCGACGGCCTGCTGCGCGGCCGCGCCGCCTCCTACGCGCGCTATGTGCACAGCAAGTTCCCCGGCTTCGGCGCGGCGTGGTCGGCCTGGATCATCGATCTCGCCGTCGATCCCGTCAGCGGCGCGGTCACCGTTGAGCGGCTGGTGGTGGGCCAGGACACCGGGATGATGGTGAACCCGGACGGCGTGCGCCACCAGATCCACGGCAACGTGCTGCAGACCCTGAGCCGCATGTTCAAGGAAGAAGTGCGCTTCGCCGACGGCCGCGTCGCCGCGCTGGAGTGGGGCGCCTACCCCATCCTCGGCTTCGCCGAAGTGCCGCCGGTGGAAGTGCTGCTGATGCCACGGCAGGACGAGCCGCCGCTGGGCGCCGGCGAGTCCGCCTCGGTGCCAGGCGCGGCGGCGGTGGCGAATGCGCTGTTCGATGCCACCGGCCTGCGCTTCCGCCGGCCGCCGTTCACGCGGGCACGTATCCGGGAGGCGTTGGCCGGGGTTTGTGACGTGGTGGGGTGAGGGGCTGCGGCGGGTGGGTGCGCATGAGTGGCACGCGAGGGCCGCCCGCCGGCTGGCCGCAATGCGGTTCAGGTAGCCGGATGCGGCTAGCTGGTCGAGCGCGGTTCAGTCAGTCGGATGCGTTTCAGATAGTCGGATGAGCTTCAGCCAGTCGGATGCGCTTCAGATAGCCGAGCAGCGTGCTTTTCTCCCCTCTCCCGAGAGGGGAGAGGGAGAGACCGCGGTGCCTGCGGTGTGATCGAGTTACCTGAACCGTCTGCCTGGCGGCTATGGCGGCCTCAGCCCCTCACTCCGCCGCCACACTCTCCTCCGCATCCAGCAGATCCGAGTGCCACCCTCCGCCCAGTGCCACCACCAGCTGGGCGCTGGCGATGAGGCGGCTTTGCAGCAGGGTGAGGGCGCTGCGTTCGTTGCTCAGCGCGGTGGTCTGCACGCTGACCACGTCCAGGTAGCTGATGAGGCCGGCCTTGTACTGGTTGGTGCTCAGCCGCAGGGATTCGCGGGCGGCGTCCAGGGCTTCGCGCTGCACCGCGGCCTCTTCTTCCAGCACCTTCAGCTGCACCAGGTAGTCCTCTACCTCGCGGAAGCCGTCCAGCACGGTCTGGCGGTACTGGGCGACGGTCTGGTCGTAGGCGGCGACGCGGCGGTCCACTTCGGCGCTGCGCTGGCCGGCGTCGAACAGGGTGAGGGCCAGCTGCGGGCCCAGGGACCAGAAGCGGTTGGGCACGCTGATCCAGTCGCGGAAGGAATTGCTGCTGTAGCCGCCGCTGGCGCTCAGGGTGAGGTCGGGGAACCAGGCGGCTTCGGCGACGCCGATCTCGGCGTTGGCGGCGATCACCGAGCGCTCGGCGCTGGCGATGTCCGGCCGCCGTTCCAGCAGCTGCGAGGGCAGGGCGAGCGGGATGTCCGGCAGCGGCGGCACCGCTTCGCGCACCGCCAGCGAGAAGTCGGCCGGCGGCACGCCCAGCAGCACCGCGATGGCGTTCTCCAGCTGGGCGCGCTGCCAGCGCAGGTCCACCAGGCTGGCCTCGGTGCTCTTCAGTTGCGTTTGCGCCTGGGCGACTTCAGCGCGGGCGGCGACGCCGGCCTTGTACTGGTTCTGCGTCATCTGCAGTGAGCGGCGGTAGGCCTCCACCGTGGCTTGCAGAAGGCGCTGCTGTTCGTCCATCACCCGCAGCTGCAGGTAGTTCTGCACCAGTTCGGATTGCAGGCTGAGGCGGATGGCGGCGAGGTCCGCCAGGCTGGCGGCGGTGCTGGCGTTTTCCGCTTCGACGGTGCGGCGCAGCTTGCCCCACAGGTCCAGCTCCCAGCTGGCGCTGAGCTGGGCGTCGTAGCTGTTGCGCACGCTGCCGGCGCCGGCGCCGGTGCTGCTGCTGGCGCTGCCGGAGCGGGTGCGCCCGACGCTGGCGTTGACGCTGGGGAAGAGGGCGCCGCGTGCACTGCGCGCCAGGGCGCGGGCCTGGCGGTACTGGGCTTCGTACTGGGCGACGGTCTGGTTGGCGCCGTTCAGGCGTTCGGCCAGGGCGTTGAGTTCAGCGTCGCCGTACAGCTCCCACCAGGCGCCGCGGGCCAGCGCGTCGGCCGGCGCGGCCTGGCGCCAACCGTCGGCCTGCTTGAACTGGGCCGGGGTGGCGATTTCCGGGCGGCGGTAGTCGGGGCCGATGGCGCAGCCGGCGAGGACGGCGCCGGCGAGCAGGGCGAGGGCGAGGGGCCGCAGGCGGCGGACGGGGTGGCTGGCGTGGGGCGAAGCGAAGGCGGTCATAGATGCTCCAGCGGGGCGTCGGTGGTGACGCCGCGGCGGCGGTTCGTCCAGTGGCGCAGGCGGTCGAGGTAGAGATAGACCACCGGCGTGGTGTAGAGGGTGAGCAGCTGGCTGACGGCCAGGCCGCCGACGATGGCGATGCCCAGCGGCCGCCGCAGCGGCGCGTCGCCGCCGGTGCCGAGCAGCAGCGGCAGCGCGCCCAGCAGGGCGGCCAGCGTGGTCATCATGATGGGGCGGAAGCGCTTCACGCCGGCGTCCAGGATGGCTTCGCGCGGCGCCATGCCGAGGCGGCGCTCGGCGTCCAGCGCGAAGTCGATCATCAGGATGGCGTTCTTCTTGACGATGCCGATGAGCAGGATGATGCCGATGAGCGCGATCAGGCTCAGCTCGGTCTTGCATGCCATCAGCGCCAGCAGCGCGCCGACGCCGGCCGAGGGCAGGGTGGAGAGGATGGTGAGCGGGTGGATGTAGCTCTCGTACAGCATGCCGAGCACGATATACACCGCCACCAGCGCCGCCAGGATGAGCAGCGGCTGCTGCGCCACCACCTTCTGCAACTCGCCGGCGGTGCCGGCGAAGCCGGCCTGCACGTTGAGCGGCAGATTCACCGTGCGCAGCGCCTCGCGGATGGCCTGCTGGCCCTGCTCCAGGGTGACGCCGTCCGGCAGGCTGAAGGAGACGGTGGTGGAGGCGAACTGGCCGTCGTGGTTCACCTGCAGCGGTGCGTTGTTGTAGCTCACCGAGGCGATGGACGACAGCGGCACCCGCTCGCCCGCCGAGGTGACCACCTGCAGGCTGCGCAGGGCGTCGGCGCTCTGGCGGTAGGCGTCGGCAACGACGAGGACGACGTGGTACTGGTTCTGCGCCTCGTAGATGGTGGACACCTGGCGCTGGGTGTAGGAGTTGTTCAGCACCGCGGTGACGGTCTGCACGTCTATGCCCAGGCGGCGGGCGGCGTCGCGGTCGATGTTGATGTAGACCTGGATGGCCTTGGCCTGGGAATCGCTGTTCACATCGGTGATCTGCGATACGTCCCGCATCGCCGCCTCCACCCTGGGCGCCCAGGCACGCAGGGCGTCGAGGTCGTCGCTCTTCAGCGTCAGCTGGTAGGTGGCGTTGCCGGAGCGGGCGCCGATGCGCAGATCCTGCATGTTCACCAGGAACATGTTGGCGCCGGGCACATTGCCCAACTGCATGCGCAGCCGCGTCAGCACCAGGTTCACCGGCTCGCGCTCGGAGAGATCCTTGAGGATGACGATGAACTGGCCGGTGTTGGTGGAGGCGCCGGGGCCACGGCTGCCGCCGGAGAAACCCATCACATGTTTCACCGCCGGGTCGGCCATCAGGATGCGGCGGTAGCTTTCCAGTTTTTCCTGCAGCGCCGGGAAGGAGATGCCCTGGTCGGCAATGGCGAAGCCCATCAGGCGGCCGGAATCCTGCTCCGGGAAGAAGCCCTTGGGCACCACCGTGTAGAGGTAGACGTTGAGGCCGACGGTGGCGAGCAGGATCAGCATCATCAGCGGCGAGTGCGTCAGCGCCCAGGCCAGGCTGGCGCGGTAGCGCAGCATGAAGCGGCCGATGAAGCGGTCCGCCGCGTCGTCCGCCACCGCGTCCGGCTTGTGCTTCAGCGGCTTGAGCAGGCGGGCGCACATCATCGGCGTGAGCGTCAGCGACACCACCATGGACACCAGGATGGCGGCCGACAGGGTGACCGAGAACTCGCGGAACAGCCGCCCCATGACGCCGCCCATCAGCAGGATGGGGATGAACACCGCCACCAGCGACAGGCTCATGGACACCACGGTGAAGCCGACGTCGCGCGCGCCGGCCAGCGCCGCCTGGAAGGGCGGCTCGCCGTCCTCGATGCGGCTGGCGATATGCTCGACGACGACGATGGCGTCATCCACCACGAAGCCGGTGGCGATGATGAGCGCCATCAGCGACAGGTTGTTGAGCGAGAAACCGGCGAGGTACATCACCGCGAAGGTGCCGATCAGCGAGATCGGCACCGCCAGGCTGGGGATCAGCGTGGCGCGGCCGTTGCGCAGGAACAGGAACACCACCAGGATCACCAGGCCGATGGAGATCACCAGGGTGAACTCGGCCTCGTGCAGCGAGGCGCGCACGCTGGGGCTGCGGTCTTCCACCACCGTCAGCGCCACCTCGTCGCCCAGCGCCGCCTGCAGCGCCGGCACCGCGGCGCGGACGCCGTCGGTGGTCTCGATGATGTTGGCGCCGGCCTGGCGCGACACCAGCAGCAGGATGGCGCGCTTGTCGTTGTGGAAGCCGACGTTGCGGGTGTTCTCCACGCCGTCGGTGACGCGGGCGACGTCGCGCAGCCGCACCACGGCGCCATTCTGGTGGCGCACGATCAGCGGCGCGTAGTCGGCGGCCTTACGGATGCGGTCGTTGGCGTCCACCTGCCAGCTCTGCTCGCCGCGCTCCAGCGTGCCCTTGGGCGTGTTGGCGTTGGCGGCGTCGATGGCGCTGCGCACGTCGTCCAGCGCCAGGCCGTAATGGGCCAGCGCATCCGGATTCAGCGCCACCCGCACCGCCGGCAGCGAGCTGCCGCCCACCGACACCTGGCCCACGCCCTTCACCTGCGCCAGCTTGCGCGCCACGGTATTGGAGGCGAGGTCGTAAAGCTCGCTCTGGGCGTGCTTGTCGGAGGTGAGGGTGAGCACCATCACCGGCATGTCCGACGGGTTCATCTTGCGGTAGGTGGGATTGCTGGGCATGCCGCTGGGCAGCATGCTCATCGCCGCGTTGATCGCCGCCTGCACCTCGCGCGCGGCGGTGTCGATGTTCTTTTCCAGCGCGAACTGCAGCATCACCGAAGTGGAGCCCTGGGAGCTGCTGGAGCTCATCTCTGTGATGCCGGCGATGCGGCCCAGCGCGCGCTCCAGCGGCGTCGCCACCGAGGAGGCCATGGTCTCCGGGCTGGCGCCGGGCAGGCTGGCGCTGACCACGATGGTGGGGAAATCCACCTGCGGCAGCGGTGCCACCGGCAGCAGCCGGTAGGACAGCCAGCCGGCCAGCACCAGGGCCAGCGTCAGCAGCACGGTGGCGACCGGGCGGCGGACGAAGGGGGTGGAGATGTTCATCTGCGTTCAGCCCGCCTCGGCCCCGGTGGAGCCCGCCGGCGGCGCCGGCCGCCAGCGCTGGGCGAGGCGATCGAAATAGAGGTAGATCACCGGCGTGGTGAACAGCGTCAGCACCTGGCTGAGCAGCAGGCCGCCGACCATGGCGATGCCCAGCGGCTGGCGCAGCTCGGCGCCGGCGCCGCCGGCCAGCATCAGCGGCAGTGCGCCCAGCAGGGCGGCCATTGTGGTCATCAGGATGGGGCGGAAGCGCAGCAGGCAAGCCTGGTAGATGGCTTCGCGCGCCGGCTTGCCCTTGCTGCGTTCGGCCTCCAACGCGAAGTCGATCATCATGATGGCGTTCTTCTTGACGATGCCGATCAGCAGGATGATGCCGATCACCGCCACCATGCCGATCTCCTCGCCCGCCACCATCAGCGCCAGCAGCGCGCCCACCGCCGCCGAGGGCAGGGTGGAGAGGATGGTGATGGGGTGGATGAAGCTCTCGTAGAGAATGCCGAGCACGATGTACATCGTCACCACTGCCGCCAGGATCAGCAGCAGGGTGTTGGACAGCGAGGCCTCGAAGGCCATGGCCGCGCCCTGGAAGCGGGTCTGCAGGCTGCCCGGCAGCTGCATCTCCGCCTCCACCTGGCGGATGGCCTCGGTGGCCTCGCCCAGCGCCACGCCGGAGGCGAGGTTGAAGGACACGGTGGCGGCGGGGAACTGGCCGACGTGGTTGATCGCCAGCAGGGTGTTGCGTTCGTCCACCGTGGCCACCGCGGAGAGCGGCACCTGCACGCCGTCGCTGCCGGGTACGTGCAGCAGCGCCAGCGCGTCCGGCCCGGCCTTGAACTGCGCCGGCACTTCCAGCACCACCCGGTACTGGGTGGCCTGGGTGTAGATGGTGGAGATGAGGCGCTGGCCGTAGGCGTTGTACAGCGCGGCGTCGATGGCGGAGAGCGTCACCCCCAGGCGGGAGGCGGCGTCGCGGTCCACCTTGATGTAGGCCTGGCCGCCCTTGTCCTGCAGGTCGCTGGCGACGTCCTCCAGCTGTGGCAGCTGCTGCAGGCGCTCGACCAGCCGCGGCGTCCATTTGCGCAGCACGGCCACATCCGGGTCGGTGAGCATGAAGCGGTACTGGGTGCGGCTGGTCTTGTCCTCGATGGTTAGGTCCTGCACCGGCTGCATGTAGAGCTTGATGCCCTGCAGCTCAGCCAGCCGCGGCTTGAGGCGGGCGATGACCTCGCTGGCGCTGGCGTCGCGCTGGCCGTGGGGCTTGAGGTTGATCAGCATGCGGCCAGTGTTGAGGGCCTCGTTGCTGCCATCCACGCCGATGAAGGACGACAGGCTGTCCACCGCCGGGTCGGCCAGCACCGCGTCGGCCAGCCTTTGCTGGCGTTCGGACATGGCCTGGAAGGAGATGCTCTGCGGCGCTTCGGAAATGCCCTGGATCATCCCGGTGTCCTGGACCGGGAAAAAGCCCTTGGGCATCGCCATGTAGAGCACCGCGGTGAGCGCCAGCGTGCCGATGGCCACCAGCAGGGTCAGCGGCTGATGGTTCAGCACCCAGGTGAGCGCCTTGGCGTAGCGGGCGATGAGGCCGTCGATGAAGCCGCCGGCGGCGCGGCCGAAGCGGCTCTGCTCCTCTTCCGGGACGTGGCGCAGCAGGCGCGCGGCCATCATCGGCGTCAGCGTCAGCGACACCAGCATGGACACCAGGATGGCCACCGCCAGGGTGATGGCGAACTCGCGGAACAGGCGGCCGGCGATGTCGCCCATGAACAGCAGCGGAATCAGCACCGCGATCAGCGAGAAGGTGAGCGAGATGATGGTGAAGCCGATCTGCGCCGAGCCTTTCAGCGCCGCCTGCAGCGGCGATTCGCCTTCCTCCAGGTAGCGGGCGATGTTCTCCACCATGACGATGGCGTCGTCCACGACGAAGCCGGTGGCGATGGTGAGCGCCATCAGGCTGAGGTTGTTGATGGAGAAGCCGGCGAGGTACATGACGCCGAAGGTGCCCACCAGCGACAGCGGCACCGCCACGCTGGGAATCACGGTGGCGGAGAAGTTGCGCAGGAACAGGAAGGTGACCATGACCACCAGCGCCACCGCCAGCGCCAGCTCGAATTGCACGTCCTTCACCGAGGCGCGGATGGTGACGGTGCGGTCGCTGAGGATGCGCAGGTCCACGTTCTCCGGCAGGCTTTCCTCCAGCCGGGGGAGCAGCGCCTTGATGCGGTCCACCACCTCGATGACATTGGCGCCGGGCTGGCGCTGGACGTTGAGGATGACCGCCGGGCTGCGGTCCGCCCAGGCGGCGAGCTTGTCGTTCTCCGCCGCGTCGGTGGCGGTGGCGACGTCGCGCAGGCGCACCGGGGCGCCGTTCTTCCAGGTGACGATGAGTTCGCGGTATTCCTCCGCCGACTTCATCTGGTCGTTGGCATCGATGGTGGTGGAGCGGGTGGGGCCGTCGAAGCTGCCCTTGGAGCCGTTGAGGTTGTTGGCGGCGATGGTGGCGCGCAGGTCGTCCAGGCTGAGGCCGTAGGCGGCCAGCGCGGTCGGGTTGGCGGCGATGCGCACCGCCGGTTTCTGGCCGCCGCCCAGGCTCACCATGCCGACGCCGGACACCTGGGCGATCTTCTGCGCCAGCCGGGTATCGACCAGGTCCTGGATCTTGGGCAGCGGCAGGCTGCTGGAGGACACCGCCAGCGTGAGGATGGGCACGTCCGCCGGATTCACCTTGCTATACACCGGCTGGCTGGGCAGGTCGTTGGGCAGCAGGCTGGAGGCGGAGTTGATCGCCGCCTGCACTTCCTGCTCGGCGGTGGCGAGGCTGGAGTCCAGGCCGAAGCGCAGGGTGATCACCGAGGCGCCGCCGGCGCTGCTGGAGGAGATTTCGTCCAGCCCGGCGATCTCGCCCAGCTTGCTCTCCAGCGGCGCGGTGATGGAGGAGTTGATGATCTCCGGGCTGGCGCCGGGGTAGAGCGTGCTGACTTGTATGGTGGGGTAGTCCACCTCCGGCAGCGCCGAGATGGCGAGCAGCCGGTAGGCGAGGATGCCGGCGATCAGGACGGCCACCATCAGCAGGGTGGTGGCCACCGGCCGCAGGATGAAGGGGCGGGACGGATTCATCGCTCAGGGCCGGGCGGCGGGGGCGTTCTGGCCGGCGGCGGGCGCGGGCATGGCGCTGTCCGGCCGGCGGCCGGCGGGGGCTGAGCCGTTGGCGGCCGCATCTGCCGGCGCTGCGCCGGGGGCGCCTTGAGGGTTCTGGGCACCCCGGGCGCCGGGCGCATGGGTGGCGCCCGGCTTGCCGTTGGCAGCGGCCTCGCCGGACACCCGCACCGACATGCCGTCGCGCAGGCGGTCGGTGCCTTCGGTGACCACCCGCTCGCCAGCGGCCACGCCTTCGCGCAGCTCCACCTTCTCACCCTGGCTCTCGCCCACCTTCACCGCCCGCTTGGCCACCTTGTTGCCTTCGCCCAGCAGGTACACATAGGTGCCGCTGTCGTCGCGCTGCAGGGCGCCGCTGGGAACGATGACGGCATCCTTCAGCTGCAGTGCGTGCAGCCGCACGTTGACGAACTGGTTGGGGAAGAGGGCGTTGTCGGCGTTGTCGAACACTGCCTTCAGCTTGAAGGTGCCGGTGGTGGTGTCGATCTGGTTGTCCAGGGTGGCGAGGCGGCCGGTGGCCAGCTTGTTCTGGCGGTTGCGGTCGAAGGCCTGCACCGCCACCTGGCCGCCTTCGGCCAGGCGCCGGCGTACCGCCTGCAGCTGGTACTCCGGCAAGCTGAAGACCACGGTGATCGGCCGGGTCTGGGTGATCACCACCAACGGATCGGTATCGCCGCTGGTGACCAGGTTGCCGACGTCCACCTTGCGCAGGCCGAGGCGGCCGGCGATGGGAGCGCGCACCTCGGTGAACTCCAGGTTGAGGCGGGCATCATCCACCTGGGCGCGGCTGTTCTCCACCGTGCCCTGGCGCTGGCGCACCAGCGCCTCCTGGGTGTCCAGCGTCTGCTTGGCCACCGAGTCCTCGGCGTAAAGGCTGCGGTAGCGCTCCACGTCCAGCTCGGCGTTGCGCAGCTGGGCCTCGTTCTCTTTCAGCGTGCCCTCGGCCTGGGCCAGCGCGGCGCGGTAGGGGCGCGGGTCGATCTGCGCCAGCACCTCGCCGGCCTTCACCTCCTGGCCTTCCTCGAACAGTACCTTGGCGAGCTGGCCGCTCACCCGGGCACGCACGTCCACCGTGTTGTAGGCGGTGACCGTGCCCAGGGCGTCGAAGTAGAGATTGAGGTCGGTCTTCTCGGCGGCGGTCGCGCTCACCAGGAAGCTCATGCCCATCATGCCCATCGGCGGACCGCTGCGGGGGCCCCCGGGTCCGCCCGGGCCACCAGGCCCCATCATCTGTGCGCCGCCTCCGGTGGAGCGGGTCACGATCAGGGCGACGGCGAGGGCGACGATGATCAGGATCAGCACGGCGATGAGCCAGCCGCGGCGGGAAGTGCTGGGCGAAGCGGGGATATTCATGGATGGGGAGGCTGGAAAGGCGGCAGAGGGAGGAATTTGGGGAATCGGGGGAGGCGGCTGGCGGCCACGTTAATTGGGGCTCCGGCACCGCGCCAAGTGGATTAACTGTTATTTACCCGGCGCCGCATGGTACTGCCGCCCGAAGGTGCGTGACACGGCGGCCTTGTACCGCTGTGTAGCGGTATCATGGAGACCGCATTGCAACATAGGCGGGCGACAGCCCCGCCCGACGGAGAGCAATTCATGGGCGAGATCGATTCCCGGCGGCAGGCCTTCCGCAACGCCATGGCACGCCTGGCGGCGGCGGTTAACGTGGTCGTCACCAACGGCCCGGCTGGCCGCTGCGGCCTGACCGCCACCGCGGTGTGCTCGGTCAGCGACGATCCTCCCACCCTGCTGGTGTGCATCAACCGCGACAGCGCGCTCAACGCGGTGTTCAAGACCAACGGCGTGGTCGGGGTGAACGTGCTGAGCCACGAGCATGAGCAGACCGCCAAGGTTTTCGCCGGCATGACCGGCGTACCGATGGAGGAGCGCTTCGACCGCGCCCACTGGAGCGAGGACGTGGAAGCTGGGCTGCCGGTGCTGCGCGGCGCGCTGGCGACGCTGGAAGGCCGGGTGTCGCAAGTGGCGGAAGTGGGTACCCACTCGGTGCTGTTCATCGAGATCGAGCGCATAGACACCGGCCCGGCCGGCGATGCGCTGGTGTATTTCGAACGCAGCTTCCTGTCGCCCCAGCCTATCGTGCTGGCGGCCTGAGCGAGAAGCGCCGCGGCGGCTCCTGCGGCGCACGCAGTACGAGACGGATCCCGGGGAAGCGGCACCGCGCGGTCCCCGCTGCTTCCCCGGCAGCCCCCATACCAATAACGCCGGCGGCCCCAGGCCGCAGCGGCTTGAGCAGGAGACAGCTTGGCTTCCCCGCATCCCGATGCTTCCCCCGCCGGTACCCGCCCCTGGCCGGCGCCGGTGCGCGCGCTCGCCCACCCGAATTTCCGCTTCTACTTCTTCGGCCAGGCGATCTCCATCCTCGGCTCCTGGATACAGCAGGTGGCGCTCGCCTGGCTGGTCTACCGGCTTACCGGCTCGGCGGCGCTGCTGGGGCTCACTACCTTCGCCGCGCTGGTGCCGCAGCTGCTGGTGGGCCCCTTCGCCGGCGCCTGGATAGACCGCCGCGACAAGCGCCGGCTGCTGATCGCGGTGCAGGGCATCCTCGGCCTGCAGGCGCTGGTGCTGGCGGTGCTGACGGCGATGGACGCCATCGGCCCGACGCTGATCATCGCCATGTCGGTCGCGCTCGGCGTGCTCAATGCCTTCGATACGCCGCTGCGGCAGTCGCTGATCAACAGCTTCGTCGGCAGCAAGGCGGATCTGCCCAATGCGCTGGCGCTCAACGCCATGCTGTTCAATTCGGGCCGCTTCATCGGCCCGCCGGTGGCCGGCCTGCTGCTGGCGCTGAGCTCCGAAGCGGTGTGCTTCGCCCTCAACGGCGTCTCCTTCCTGGCGCTGATGGCCGGCGTGGCGGCGACGCGGCCGGCGCCCACCGCTCGCGCCAGCGGCTCGGTCGGCCGGGTGTTCCGCGAGGGGCTGGAGTACGCCTGGACCAACTGGTCGGTGCGCATGCTGATCTTCGCGTTGGCGATGGTGAATCTCACCGCCTCCAGCTACGCGGTGCTGCTGCCCATCTTCGCCAAGGACGTGTTCGGCGGCGACGCCCAGACCCTGGGCTGGCTATGGGGCGCGGCCGGCGCCGGCGCCTTCGCCGCCACCTTGTTCATGGCGGTGCGGCGCAGCGTGCCCGGGCTGGTCAAGGTCATCATCGTCGGCGGCGCCGGGCTGAGCGCGCTGGCGGTGCTGGCCTTCGCCTGGAACCGGGAGGTGCCGCTGGCGATGCTGGCGATGGCTGGCGTCGGCTTCGGCATCTCGCTGTGCAACGTCGGCGTAAACGTCTTGCTGCAGAGTCGGGCGCCGGATCATCTGCGCGGCCGGGTGGTGTCCTTCTTCAGCTCCACCCGCTACGGCGCGGATGCCATCGGCGGCCTGCTGGCCGGCTTGCTCGCGGCCCAGATCGGCGCGCGGGCGACCATGCTGGTCGAGGGCGTGGTGCTGGTGCTGTTCTTCCTGTGGGCGCTGCGGCTGATTCCGCGGCTGCGCAGCGAGGTGGCCGCCAGCCTGCCCGGGCACTGAGCATGCGCCGCCGGGCCGCTCGCCGGCGGGTGGCGCACATGCAAGCCCGCACTCGCGGTAGCATCGGCCCGGTGTGTTCGACGCCGGGCATGCCGCCAGCGAGGCCCACGAAGCCTTTCCGCTTTTCCTTTTCACCCAGATACCGGAGCTCCGCATGAAGTACGGCGAATTCGATTCCGCCTCCCTGATGTACATCACCAACCGCCCCGAAATCCTGTTCGAGCGAGGCGAGGGATCCTGGTTGTTCGATTCGCAGGGCAAGGCTTATCTCGACTTCGTGCAGGGCTGGGCGGTGAACTGCCTGGGCCACTCGCCGGCGGTGATCCGCGACGCGGTGGTGAAGCAGGTGAATACCTTGATCAACCCCAGCCCGGCCTTCTACAACGGCCCGATGATAGAGCTGGCCGGCCTGCTGACCGCCCATTGCTCGCTGGACCGCGTGTTCTTCGCCAACAGCGGCGCCGAGGCCAATGAAGGTGCGATCAAGCTGGCGCGCAAGTGGGGCCGGCTGCACCGCGGCGGCGCCTACGAGATCATCACCTTCGACCACTCCTTCCACGGCCGCACGCTGGCGACCATGTCCGCCTCCGGCAAGGCCGGCTGGGACACGCTGTTCGCGCCGCAGGTGCCGGGCTTCCCGAAGGCGGCGCTGAACGACATCGACTCGGTGGCGGCGCTGATCGGCCCGAACACGGTGGCGGTGATGCTGGAGCCGGTGCAGGGCGAGGGTGGCGTGATTCCGGCGACGCCGGAATTCCTGCAGGCGCTGCGCAAGCTCACCCGCGAGAACAACATCCTGCTGATCGTGGACGAGGTGCAGTCCGGCATGGGCCGCACTGGCCGCCTGTTCGCTCACCAGCATGCCGGCATCGAGCCGGACATCATGACGTTGGGCAAGGGCATAGGCGGCGGCGTGCCGCTGTCCGCGCTGCTCGCCACCGAGGCGGTGAGCTGCTTCGAGCCGGGCGACCAGGGCGGCACCTACAACGGCAACCCGCTGATGAGCGCGGCCGGCGTGGCGGTGATGCGCACGCTGATCGCGCCGGGTTTCATGGACGAAGTGCGGGCCCGCGGCGAGTACCTGGCCGCCCGCCTGCGCGAACTGGTGGCACGCCACGGCCTGGTGGGCGAGCGCGGCTTCGGCCTGCTGCGCGCCTTGGTGCTGGACAGCGACCGCGCCCCGGCCATCGTCAAGGCGGCGCTGGAAGGTTCGCCCACCGGCCTGCTGCTGAACGCGCCGCGCCCCAACCTGCTGCGCTTCATGCCGTCGCTGACGGTGAGCGAGGCGGAGATCGACCAGATGACTGCCATGCTGGATGCGCTGTTGAAGGCCTGAGGCGCTTCGCCTGCCGTTTGCGGGCAGGCGGGGAAGGAAGGAAAAAAGCCCCGCGGGCCGTCATGGTCCGCGGGGCGTTTTGCTGGGCGCAGGCCGGGCTCAGTCCTGCAGCGCGGCGGCGTGGTGCCGCAGGTGGTCCTCGATGAAGCTGGCGATGAAGTAGTAGCTGTGGTCGTAGCCCGGTTGCAGCCGCAGCATCAGCGGATGGCCGGCTTCGGCGCAGGCGGCTTCGAGGTCGGCCGGCTTCAGCTGTTCGGCGAGGAAGCCGTCCGCCTCGCCCTGGTCCACCAGCAGCGGCAGCCGCTCCACGCCTTCCGGCAGGGCGGCGATCAGCTCGCAGGCATCCCAGGCTTTCCAGCTCTGCCGGTCGGCGCCGAGATAGCGCGAGAAAGCCTTCTCGCCCCAGGGGCAGGCGGTGGGATGGCTGATGGGTGCGAAGGCGGACACCGAGCGGTAGCGGCCCGGGTTCTTCAGCGCCGACACCAGCGCGCCGTGGCCGCCCATGGAGTGGCCGGCAATGGCGCGGGCGTCGGTGACCGGGAAGTTGGCCTCCACCAGCGAGGGCAGCTCGGCGACCACATAGTCGTACATGCGGTAATGGACGTTCCACGGCGCCTGGGTGGCGTTGACGTAGAAGCCGGCACCGTGGCCGAAGTCCCAGCTGCCGTCCGGGTCGCCCGGCACGTCGGTGCCGCGCGGGCTGGTGTCCGGCGCGACGATGGCGATGCCGAGTTCCGCCGCTACCCGCTGGGCGCCGGCCTTCTGCATGAAGTTCTCGTCGCTGCAGGTGAGGCCGGAGAGCCAGTACAGCACCGGCACCGGACCTTCCTCCGCCTGCGGCGGCAAGTAAATGGCGAACACCATGTCGCAGCCCAGGGCGGCGGAGCGGTGGCGGAAGCGCTTGTGCCAGCCACCGAAGCTGCGGTTGGCGGCAACCTGTTCGAGGGAAGCGGACAGCGTCATGGCCGGGCTCAGTAGATGATGACCGAGCGGATGCTCTTGCCTTCGTGCATCAGGTCGAAGGCGTGGTTGATGTCCTCCAGGCCCATGCGGTGGGTGATGAAGGTGTCGAGCGGGATTTCGCCCGTCTGCGCCTTGGCCACGTAGCTGGGCAACTCGGTACGGCCACGCACGCCGCCGAAGGCGGAGCCGCGCCACACCCGGCCGGTGACCAGTTGGAACGGGCGGGTGGAGATCTCTTGGCCGGCGCCGGCCACGCCGATGATGATGGATTCGCCCCAGCCCTTGTGGCAGCACTCCAGCGCGGAGCGCATCACCTGGGTGTTGCCGATGCACTCGAAGGAGTAATCCACACCGCCGTCGGTGAGGTCGACGATGACCTCCTGGATGGGGCGGTCGTAGTCCTTCGGGTTGACGAAGTCGGTGGCACCCAGCTGCTTGGCGATCTCGAACTTGGCCGGATTTACATCCACCGCGACGATGCGCGAGGCCTTGGCCATGACCGCGCCGATGATGGCCGACAGGCCGATGCCGCCAAGGCCGAACACGGCGACGGTGGCGCCGGCTTCGACCTTGGCGGTGTTCAGCACCGCGCCGATGCCGGTGGTGACGCCGCAGCCCAGCAGGCAGACCTTGTCCAGCGGCGCTTCCTTCTGGATCTTGGCCACCGAGATTTCCGGCAGCACGGTGTATTCGGAGAAGGTGGAGGTGCCCATGTAGTGGTATATGGGCTGGCCGTCCTTGGAGAAGCGGCTGCTGCCGTCCGGCATCAAGCCCTTGCCTTGGGTGCTGCGGATGGCCTGGCAGAGGTTGGTCTTGCCGGACAGGCAGAACTTGCACTTGCCGCATTCCGGCGTGTACAGCGGAATGACGTGATCGCCGACCGCGACCGAGGTCACGCCCTCGCCGATGGCTTCGACGATGCCGCCGCCTTCATGGCCGAGGATGGCCGGGAAGATGCCTTCCGGATCGGCGCCGGACAGGGTGAAGGCATCGGTATGGCAGACGCCGGTGGCGACGATGCGCACCAGCACCTCGCCCGCCTTGGGCGGGGCAACATCGACTTCGGTGATTTCGAGCGGCTTGCCAGCGGCCCAGGCGACGGCGGCGCGGGATTTGATCATGTCTTGTTCTCCTTGGAATCGAGCAGGCTCGTTAGCGGGGCGAGGCCGAGCCGTATGGCAGCGCGGCGGGGCAAAAGTTTGTCCGGGATGCGGGAGGACGGGGACGTCCGGGGAATCCGGAAGCTAGCCCGGCATTCTAGAAAAACGCCGAGGCTGGGATAATCCGGGCTTCGGAAAAATATTGTTGTTCATTGGCAATAATGAGCCTGGATCGCTGGGAAGGCCTGGATGCCTTCGTCGCCGTGGCCGACTGCGGCCGCTTCGCCACCGCCGCCGAGCGGCTGGGGGTTTCGACCTCGCACATCAGCCGCCAGATCGCCCGCCTGGAAGAGCGGCTGCAGACGCGGCTGTTCTACCGCAGCACCCGGCGGGTGACGCTGACCGAAACCGGCCAGACCTTCCTGCTGCACTGCCGCCGCCTGCAGGACGGCTTCGACGAGGCCCGCCGCGCGGTGCAGGACCTCGGTGGCACGCCCAAGGGCCTGCTGCGCCTGACCTGCGCGGTGACCTACGGCGAGCGCTTCGTCGTGCCGCTGGTGAATGACTTCGTCGAGCGCTATCCCGAGCTGAAAGTGGAGATAGACCTGACCAACCGGGCGCTGGACATCGTGCACGAGGGCTACGACCTCGCCATCCGCCTCGGCCGGCTGGCCGACTCCAGCCTGGTGGCGACCCGGATCGCGCCGCGGGTGATGTATCTGTGCGCGGCGCCCTCCTACCTCGCACGTCGCGGAGAGCCGGTGCATCCGTCCGATCTGGCCGCCCACAATTGCCTCATCGGCAGTTCGGATACCTGGAGTTTCCTGGTCGAGGGCAAGGAGCAGTTCGTCCGGGTGCAGGGCAACTGGCGCTGCAACAGCGGCCAGGCGGTGCTGGACGCCGCCCTGCGCGGCTTCGGCCTCGCACAGCTGCCGGATTACTACGTGCTGGAGCACTTGCGCCGCGGCAATCTGCGCATCCTGCTGCCTGCTTTCCAGCCGCCGCACACCGCGGTGTGGGCTTTGTTCCCGCAGCAGCGCCACCTCTCGCCCAAGGTGCGGCTGCTGGTGGATCACCTGCGGGAAGGACTGGCGGGGCGGCCGGAGTACCGGGAAGGTGGCGGGGCGGCCTGACGCTGCCGGCGGGTTCTCTGCCTATTGCCGATAGAGCGAGGGCAGCCGCGTTGTCCCGGTGACGTTGACGTTAACGTCACCATTGCTATGGTGCTTTTAAACCGATGGCGACCGGGAGTGCGACAAATGGACATTGATGGCCGGGTAATCGTGGTAACCGGTGCAGGCTCTGGCCTGGGCGCGGCAACGGCGAGCGTGCTGGCACAGGCGGGGGCGCGACTGCTGCTGGCGGACATCGACCGGGAGCGCGGCGAGGCGGTGGCCGCCGAACTGGGGCAGGGCGCGCGCTTCGTCCGGGTGGATGTCAGCGACGAGGCCAGCGCCCGCGGCGCCTTCGAGCAGGCACGCCAGCATTTCGGCGTGGTGCATGGGCTGGTGAATTGCGCCGGCATCGCGCCTGCGGAAAAGGTGCTGGGGCGCGAGGGGCCGCATGGACTGGCGTCGTTCGCGCGCACGCTATCGGTCAACCTCGTCGGCAGTTTCAACATGCTGCGGCTGGCCGCGGAGGCGATGTCGGGCAACGAGCCGGATGCGGGCGGGGAGCGTGGCGTCATCGTCAACACCGCCTCGGTCGCGGCCTACGATGGCCAGGTCGGGCAGGTGGCATATGCGGCGTCCAAGGCTGGCGTCGTCGGCCTCACGCTGCCGGCGGCGCGGGAGCTGTCGCGCTACGGCATCCGGGTGATGACCATCGCGCCGGGCATCATGGAGACGCCCATGCTGGCCGGCATGCCGGAGGAGGTGCAGGCCTCGCTGGGCCGCATGGTGCCTTTCCCGCAGCGCCTGGGGCGGCCGGCGGAATTCGCCGCGCTGGTGCGGCACATCTTCGAGAATTCCTATCTCAACGGTGAGGTGATTCGCCTGGATGGCGCCATCCGCATGGCGCCGAAGTAGGCCGGGCGATTGCGGCGAGGCTTGTCCTCGCGCAATTGGTGGGGTAGGGGAAATGTGCTACAAGAGCGCCTTCCCACGCATGACCGGGCGGGCGCCTTTGCTCGCTGCGAGCCCTGGCGATGACCACAGCCGAACTTTCCCCCGTCGCGGCCGACCGCGATTGCTATCACTGCGGCCTCCCCATTCCGGAGGAGACCCATCACTACGTGAAGATCGAAGGCCGGCAGCGGCGCATGTGCTGCGTCGGCTGCGAGGCGGTGGCGCAGTCCATCGTCGACAACGGCCTCACCGACTACTACCGCCACCGCGACGCCATGCCGGAGAGCCGCCGCGAGGCGATGCCGCCGGAGCTGCAGGAACTTGGCCTGTTCGATCACCCGGATTTCCAGAAGAGCTTCGTGCGGCCGGTGGGCGAGCATGAGCGCGAGGCCTCGCTGATCCTCGAAGGCATCACCTGCGCGGCCTGTGTGTGGCTGAACGAGCGCCATGTGGCAAAGCAGCCCGGTGTGTCCGCCATCGAGATCAACTACGCCACGCGGCGGGCGCGGGTGCGCTGGGACGAGCGTCAGATCAAACTGTCGGACATCCTGGGCGCGGTGCAGGCCATCGGCTACCGCGCTTATCCCTACGACGCCGAGCGCTCCGAGCAGGTCGCACACCGCGAGCGCCGCTCCATGCTGTGGCGGGTTTTCGTCGCCGGCTTCGGCATGATGCAAGTCATGATGTACGCCGTTCCCGCCTACCTGGCGGGCGAGGGCGACATGACCCCGGACATCGCCCTGATGATGCGCTGGGCCAGCCTGCTGCTGACGCTGCCGGTGGTGCTCTACTCCGCGGCGCCCTTCTTCCAGCGCGCGCTGCGCGACATCCGTCTGCGCCGGCTGGGCATGGACGTGCCGGTTGCACTTGGCGTGGGCAGCGCCTTCGCCGCCAGCGTCTGGGCGACATTGACCGACGGCCCCGAGGTCTACTTCGACTCGGTGACCATGTTCGTCTTCTTCCTTCTCGGCGGCCGCTACCTGGAGATGCTGGCGCGGCAGAAGGCAGTGCGGGGCGTCGAGGAAATGGGCAAGGTGTTGCCGGCTTTCGCCGAGCGGATCACGGCCTGGCCGGCAGCGGCGGCGGAGCGGGTGCCGGTATCGCAATTGGTGCCGGGCGACCTGGTGCGGGTGCGTCCGGGCGAAGTGATTCCCGCGGACGGCGTCGTGGTGGACGGGCGCGGCTCGGTCAACGAGGCATTGTTAACCGGCGAGAGCCGGCCGGTGACGAAGGAGGTCGATGCGCTGCTGACTGGTGGGAGCATCAACATCTCCAGCCCGTTGGTGTTCCGGGTCGAGCAGGTGGGCGAGGAAACCCGCCTGGCGGCCATACGGCGCCTGATGGAACGAGCGGCTACCGAGAAGCCGAAGATTGCGGCGGTCTCCGACAGGGTGGCGGCGGTATTCATCATCGTCCTGCTGCTGCTCGCGGTTGTGACGGGTGTGGCCTGGTACGTCATCGATCCGCAGCGGGCGCTGTGGGTCTTCGTCTCGGTACTGGTGGTGGCCTGCCCCTGCGCGCTGTCCCTGGCGACGCCGACCGCGCTGACGGTCGGCACCGATGCCCTGGCGCGGCTGGGCGTGCTGGTGACCCGGGGGCACGCCATCGAAACCCTGGCAAAGGCCAATCACTTCGTATTCGACAAGACCGGCACCCTGACCTACGGTCGAATGACTCTGGAAGAGGTTCTGCCTCTTGCGTCCCCTGGCGAGGTGGAGCTCAAGGCGTGGGCCGCAGCCCTGGAACAGGGCTCGGAGCATCCGGTGGCAGAAGGCCTGCGTCAGGCCGCGGAGAAGCGGGCGCTGCCCACGGTACGCGCTTCCGAAGCGCATACCGGCGGAGGCGTCTATGGTGAGATCGAAGGTCGGGGGTTGTGGTTGGGGCGACCGGATTTTGTTGCGGGTTACATAAGTCTTCCCCTTCCCGCCGAACTGGATGCGATGGTGCAAAAGGGCGGAACCGTGGTGGCGCTGGGGGCCGCTGACCAATGGCTGGCATTGTTCCGGCTGGCGGACGTTGCCCGTATCGAGGCTGAGGGCCTGCTGCGCCAGTTGCTAGCGGAGCATGCCGGTGTAACGGTACTTTCCGGTGATGCGCCTGCTGTCACTCAGGCGCTGGCTGGCAGCATAGGTATAGAGGATGCTCACGGTGGCCTGACGCCGCAGGGCAAACAGGATTATCTCGCCGCCCTGCAGCAGAAGCCGGGGATGGTAGTTGCAATGGTCGGCGATGGGGTCAACGACGCACCGGTTCTGGCGCAGGCGCATGTCTCGGTTGCGATGGGGGGCGGCACCGATCTCGCGCGGAACCAAGCGGACATCGTGCTGTTGAACGAGGACCTGGGGCAGCTCGGCCGGGGCATCGTGCTTTCCAGGAAAACCTTGCGCATCATCCGGCAGAACCTCTGGTGGTCCTTTGCCTACAACTTCACCTCAGTACCATTGGCAATGCTCGGCTTGGTAACGCCTTGGATGGCAGGCATCGGCATGGCCGGCAGCTCTCTCCTCGTCGTGCTAAATGCGATGAGACTACAGCGATTGCCGCGCACCTGACCATAAGAGATACCGATGGAAAGCCTTTACCTTCTCGTACCCCTGTCTGTCTTGCTCGTGTTCGCCATTGGCATCCTGTTCTGGTGGTCTTTGCGACATGGCCAGTTCGACGATCTGGAAGGCCCGGCCTATCGCCTGCTTCTAGATGACAAGGATGAGTTGCCTGTGGACTCGAGCCGGCAGAGCGGCGAGAATACCCCTTCGCCCAAAATTGGTGCATCCAAAGACGACAGGGGAAACCAGTGAGACAGGGGACTGGAAAGTTGTTTGATCTAAGTCAAAGCGTTTTCCGGCCACGACGTCATACTGCACACATGGTTTTCGACGGACCCAAAGTGCTAGGCACCGCGGGGGCGTCAGCAAGGTATCAAGTCTCTCTGTTGGGGTTGGGGGTGCGTCACAAGCGCACCCTTTTTTTTGTTCACGCCTTGCCCCGACCCTGCTTCCGAATGTCTTCAAAAGCCAATGCCGGCGCGCTTTTCTGCACCGCGGCGGTGCAATACAATGTTGATCTGTATCAAATTGAGTAGCCTGCCGCGGCGTATTCTTGCCGCGACGATGCCGGGGCTGCGCCTCGAGGTCGAAAAGGCTTTACGCAGGGGTTTTTAAACTAAGAGGTGACTCACATGCAATCGCAAGCGACTTATAACTACAAAGTCGTGCGCCAGTTCGCCATCATGACGGTGGTGTGGGGCATCGTGGGCATGCTGGTTGGCGTCATTGCCGCAGCACAGCTCGTGTGGCCCGAACTGAACGTTCTCGAGTGGTTGGGTTATGGGCGGCTTCGTCCGCTGCATACCAATGCGGTAATTTTCGCTTTCGGCGGCTGTGCGCTGTTTGCGACTTCCTATTATGTCGTTCAGCGTACCAGCCACACATCGCTGTTTGCCCCGTGGCTGGCTAGCTTCACCTTCTGGGGCTGGCAACTGGTTATTCTGCTTGCCGTCGTTACGCTTCCGCTGGGCCTGACGTCCGGTAAGGAGTATGCAGAGCTGGAATGGCCGATTGACATCCTGATCGCTGTGGTTTGGGTGTCCTATGCGGTTGTTTTTTTTGGAACGATCGCAAAGCGCAAGGTTTCCCACATCTATGTGGCGAACTGGTTCTACGGCGCATTCATCCTGGCGGTTGCTCTGCTGCATATCGTCAATAGTGCTGCAATCCCTGTCAGCATGACTAAGTCCTACTCGGCCTATGCAGGCGTGCAGGATGCGATGATCCAGTGGTGGTACGGGCACAACGCGGTGGGCTTCTTTCTGACTGCAGGCTTCCTTGGCATGATGTATTACTTTGTGCCGAAGCAAGCCGAGCGCCCGGTCTATTCCTATCGCCTGTCGGTGGTTCACTTCTGGGCGCTGATCTTCACCTACATGTGGGCTGGTCCGCACCACCTGCATTACACCGCCCTGCCTGACTGGACCCAGTCTGTCGGGATGCTTTTCTCTCTGATCCTGCTGGCACCGTCCTGGGGTGGCATGATCAACGGCATCATGACTTTGTCTGGCGCCTGGCACAAACTGCGTACTGATCCGATCCTCAAGTTCCTGATCACTGCGCTTTCGTTTTACGGCATGTCGACCTTCGAAGGCCCCATGATGTCGGTGAAGACGGTGAATGCGCTGTCTCACTACACGGACTGGACTGTCGGCCATGTGCACTCTGGCGCGCTGGGTTGGGTGGCGATGATTTCGATCGGCTCGGTGTACTTCCTGCTGCCGCGTCTCTATGGCAAGACCGAGATGTACAGCGTCAAGCTCATCAATGCGCATTTCTGGGTGGCGACCATCGGTGTGGTGCTCTACATCGCCTCCATGTGGATTGCTGGTGTGATGCAAGGTCTGATGTGGCGCGCCACCAATGCCGATGGCACCCTCACCTACTCCTTCGTGGAAGGTGTGAAGGCAAGCTATCCGTTCTGGACGATCCGATTGGTCGGTGGTCTGCTCTTCCTCTTCGGCATGCTGATCATGTTCTACAACATGGTTAAGACCATCGCCGGCCAAAAGGCGTACGACGCGCCCGTCCTGACCCCCGCGCACGCCTAACCGGAGATATTCAAGATGGCTGCAAAAACGAAGCACGAGCTCATTGAGCGCAGCGTTTTCCTGATGATCGTCCTTACGCTGCTCACCATCAGCGTCGGCGGCTTGGTGGAAATCGTTCCGCTGTTCTTCCAGAAGTCCACCACCAGTGCGATCGACCAGAAGGGCAATCAGTTGGATGTGAAGCCGTATGAGCCTTTGCGTCTGGTCGGGCGGGATATTTACATCCGGGAAGGCTGCTACAACTGCCATTCGCAGATGGTCCGTCCGTTCCGCGCGGAGACGGAGCGTTACGGTCACTACTCTGTCGCGGGTGAGTCCATCTATGACCATCCGTTCCAGTGGGGCTCCAAACGCACCGGTCCGGATCTGGCCCGTGTCGGTGGTCGCTACTCCGACGAGTGGCAGCGCGCCCACCTGCGTAATCCCCGCGACGTCGTGCCGGAATCGAACATGCCGGCCTATCCCTGGCTGGATCGTCCGGCGAAGGTGGATGACATCGAAGCCAAGATGCATGCTCTCAACAAAGTTGGTCTGCACAAGTACAGCGAAGAGGAAATCGCGGGTGCGCGTGCGGCGGTCGAGGGCAAGACCGAACTGGATGCGGTGGTTGCCTATCTGCAGGGCCTGGGCCTGGCGCTGAAGAACGTTAGGTAAAGACTCTGAAGGGGAGTGTGCGGTGGAACATATCAACGAGTTCCGTAGCTTGCTTACGGTGCTGGGCTTTCTCTGCTTCCTGGGAATTTGTGTATGGGCTTACAGCAAGCATGCAAAGTCCGGGTTCGATGAGGCCGCACGTCTGCCCCTGACCGATGACGATCCGCCGGCTGAGAAGGGCCGGCAAGGACAAGAAGGGAAAACAAATGGCTGACTTTGTTAGCAGTTTCTGGAACGTGTACGTGATGGGCCTAGTCGCCCTGAGCTTGCTGTTCTGTGTATTCATCCTCGCTTCGAACATGACCAAGCGAGAAGAGGGGCCTGTACAACTGCACGGCCACGTCTGGGACGAGACGATTGCCGAGTACAACAACCCTCTGCCCAAGTGGTGGCTCTATCTCGCTTGGGCGACGGTGATTTTCTCTATTGGCTATCTGGTCGTATTCCCTGGCTTTGGTAACCGCCAAGGTATTTTCCAGTGGAGTGCGATTGGTCAGTACGAAAGCGAGGTCGCCAAGGCCGACGAGCGTTATGCACCCATTTTCAATAAGTATCTGGAGCAAGACCTCCTGACGGTGGCTGCAGATCCGGAGGCTAATGCAATGGGGCAGCGCATGTTCCTGACCTATTGCGCGCAGTGCCACGGCTCCGCCGCGCAGGGCGCAAAAGGTTTCCCGAACCTGACCGACGATGAGTGGCTGCACGGTGGTGAGCCGGATGTAGTCAAGACGACCATCCTCGGTGGTCGCATGGGCGTGATGCCGCCGTTCGGTCCCGCGCTCGGTGCTGAGGGCGTTAAGGACGTGGCTAACTATGTGCGATCGCTTTCCGGCTTAGCCAACGATTCGCTGCGTGCCCAACGCGGGCAGGAACTCTTTGCCCAGAACTGCGTGGCTTGCCACGGTGCTGAAGGCAAGGGCAATCAGGCTCTGGGCGCTCCGGACCTGACGAACAAGTCCTGGCTGTATGGCTCCTCTGAGGCCACCATCATTGAGACGGTGACCAATGGTCGGGTCAATCAGATGCCTGCCTTCAAGGAATTCCTCGGCGAGGCCAAGGTCCACCTGCTTGCTGCCTATGTGCTCAGCCTGAACAAGAAGTAAGGCTGCATCCGGCTCCCCGGGGGTAACCCCGGGGTCTTTCTTCCTTAAATAATAAGAATCCACTAATAAGCCGATTATGACCAGTACAAAGCCTGATACGAAGTCAGGGCAGGGTGCCGACTCCCCATCTTCCGGTTCCTCCCTGTTTGCCGCCCGGCAAAAAGTCTACGCTCGCTCGGTTAGCGGAAATTTTGCGCGCTGGCGTTGGGCTCTGGTCTGGTTTACCCAGCTACTGTTTTACGGTCTGCCTTGGCTGACCTGGAATGATCGGCAAGCTGTGCTGTTTCATCTTAGTGAACGTAAGTTCTACATCTTTGGCTGGGTATTCTGGCCTCAGGATGTTTTCTTTCTAGCGATACTGCTGATTATTTCCGCGTACGCCCTGTTCTTCTTCACCGCGATTGCCGGCCGTCTGTGGTGTGGTTACGCCTGTCCCCAGACGGTTTATACCGAAATTTTCATGTGGATAGAGGAGAAGATCGAGGGCGACCGCGCGAAGAGGATGAAACTCGACAAGCAGCCCTTGAATCCACGGAAGTTTGGGATCAAGGTTCTGAAGTACGTGGTTTGGGGAGGCCTCGCCCTTTGGACGGGCTTCACTTTCGTTTCCTACTTCTCGCCGCTGCATGAGTTGCTCGCTTCTGTTTCAACTTTTGCATTCGGGCCGTGGGAATTGTTCTGGATTCTCTTCTACGGTGGCTTCACATACCTTTTCGCCGGAGTGATGCGGGAGCAGGTATGCAAGTACATGTGCCCCTATGCGCGCTTTCAGGGAGTCATGTTTGATCCTGACACCTTGGTCATTACCTATGATGAAGAGCGTGGCGAGCCTCGTGGCGCGCGCAGGAAGGGGGTTGAGCCGAGCTCTGTCGGCAAGGGGGATTGTGTCGACTGCGGCATTTGCGTCCAGGTCTGCCCCACCGGTATTGATATACGCCAGGGTCTTCAGTATGAATGCATAGGCTGCGCCGCTTGCATTGATGCCTGTAATGACGTCATGGACAAGATGAGCTATCCACGCGGTTTGATCCGCTATTCCACCGAGAACGCAGTGAAGCTGCACTGGGGGCGGAAGGATATCTTCAACCATGTCCTGCGGCCCCGGACTTTGATTTATGGCGGCATTCTTGCTGCCGTGTCGCTGGCTTTCGTCTGGGGGCTGGCGATTCGGGAACCGTTAAGGGTGGATGTGATCCGAGACCGTGCATCTCTCGCGCGAGAAGTGGATGATGGAGAGATCGAGAATGTGTACCGTCTGCAGGTCATGAACATGACTGAGCGTAGTCGTATATTCGAGTTCGGGGTGACGGGCTTGAAGGATGTGCGAATCGAAGGTACGCAGAAAGTCGAGGTTGGACCCGCGGCGATCCAGTCGGTAACGCTTTTGGTCCGTGCCCCAGCTGAATCGGGCAGGCCGGGTGCAAATGAAATGTACTTTGAGATTCATGCAGTCGATGACCCTGGGCTTCGACTCCGTGAGAAATCCACTTTTCTGTTTCCGGATTGACGAATGAGCGCAGCATTGAATGACAAGTCTCCTCTCCCTTGGTACAAGCAAGGGTGGCCTTGGTTTCTGATAGCATTGCCTGCGACCGCAGTCGTGGCTGGGGCGATTACTTTTGTGATCGCGGTCAAAACCTGGGATGGGCTTGTAGTGGATGATTACTACAAGGAAGGGCGAGCTATAGTAAAAACCATTGGACGGACAGAGCATGCTAGGGAGTTGGGGTTGTCGGCGAAGCTGAACATCCGTACCGATGTATTGAGAATTGAGATCAATGACACTGATCTCAAAGATATCCCCCAGAAGGTGCTTGTCTCCATTACTCATCCTACGCGAGAGGGGGCAGACCAACATCTGGTCCTTAGTGGGGATGGTGGTGTCTTCGAGGGGGCGATGTCGCCTCTAGCGACAGGGCGCTGGTTGTTCCAAATAGAAGATGAGTCCCGAACTTGGCGTTTGAACGGGGCCGCTTATCTCCCGACGGAGACAGAAGTAAGGATAGATCCATCTGATTCCTAAATCGTCCCTAGAAGGAGGTTCACCATGGCTTGGAGTGAATTGCTGCGTACCGATACCGGCTTGCTCAGCCTCTTTACGATTGGCTTCGTAGTGGTGATGGGTGTTTATATCTACCGTTTTGCCTCACGGCATATCGCGGAAGATGAGGAGAGAGCGAAAGCCAGTCATCAATGACCCTCTTGGAATGAGGAGGTGGTGATGCTCAAGTGCTTGCAGGTCCTGTGGCCATCGTTCATGGTGGCTGCGCTGGCGGAAATGGTGTTCTTCATGGTCATTGATCCTCAAGAACTCTTTCTCTTTGGCGAACCGGTCTACTACTCACCACTAACGACATACTCGATCGGGTTTTTTGGTTTCTGGCTGATTTGCGCTGCTTCGAGCCTGACTACCATTTTCCTTCAGCGTAGTGCGGTGGAGTTGAACCATCACTCAGAGCAGACCTAGAGGAAATGCTTCGCCATAGAAAAGGCCGCCCATAACCGGGCGGCCTTTTTCTTTCAGGCTTAGGTCTGCATTGCCCGTCCGCTATTTTCTGGATTTGCGCACGGCTGGAGCAATTGGCGCGTTTTGATTGCGGAAGGCAATGCAGAGCTGCTGTCGCAGGCTATCGATAGACGAGCACCGGGGTCTTGCTGTGGGTAAGAACCTTCTGCGTCTCGCTACCGAGAAGCAGGCCTGCAATACCTTTGCGTCCGTGAGAGGCCATGAAAACCAGGTCGCAACCATGTCGATCTGCTGCTTCTATGATTGCCTCATAGGGAACTTCGCTGACGACAGTGTCGGTGGCACTGACGACGGCTTCAGCGCTCGCCGCGGCCGTGGCTCGTTCAAGGATGCGGGCTGCTTCCTGGCCTGCTGCTTTGGCGAACTGTTCTGGAGTGGTGGGGTCGATCAGAGCACCCTCCCCATAAATGGGCATCGGGAAATCTGGTTGAGCGTAGAAGAAGGTGATTCGGGCGCCAGCATCTTTGGCAAAGGAAACCGCCCGCGAAACGGTGCTTTCGGAGAGGGGCGAACCATCCGTAGGTACAAGGATGTGTTTGAACATTTGGAGACTCCCTTTGGGTGACTTCGGTAACTGATTATAGCTGTCCAGCGTGGTGTGCTGCGCTGATGGAGGTCAAGGGTTCGTCGTGACTCTCAACGATGAGTTGCTAGAATGTATTTTGCATCTTGCGTATCCGTGATCTGACTGTTAACCGACGTCCACATTGGGTGCGTACGAATACCTGTTGCAGGACCTATTCCTTTGGAGGTGTCATGGAAAGATTAAGTGCTGACAACGAAAAAGAGGTGAGCAGTGACGCCTCCCATGCTTATGACGTTCCCGAAAACCCCGCGGAAATTCTCCACCGGGCGCTAGGGGAGTATCACCGATTGCTCGAAGGTAGTTGGGATCCGCTGGGAATGATGGCACCCATCATTCATGCCCAATTGGCGTGGGTGGCTCATCCTCAGGAACTTGTCGAGAGGAGCGTCAGGCTCTCTTCCGATCTCTGGCGCTTGCAATGGCATACCCTCGCGAGGGTGATGGGGCAGGTCAGCGAGGATCCGGTAAAACCTAATCCAGATGACAATCGTTTCGCTGATCCTGTCTGGACGGAGTCACCGACCTGGGATCTTGCTAAGGAGTGGTATCTTGCTTTCACTCACCACATGCAGGACATGCTTTACGACACCCCCGGGCTGGGAAGCCAGGAGCGCAGAAAGGCAGCCTTTTGGTGGCGGAAATGGCTGAATGCGGTGGCGCCGACCAACAGTCTTTGGACGAATCCGGTCGCGCTTCGTAAGGCAGTGGAGTCCAGAGGTGAGAGCCTCGCATGCGGTTTGCGGAACTTTCTGGATGACATGCACTCCGGTGATATCCGGATGACGGATCCTGACGATTTCAGGGTGGGGGAGAACCTTGCTACGACTCCAGGAGCTGTGGTTTTCCGCAATCAGCTTCTCGAGGTGATTCACTACGGGGCCACTCAGACAAAAATCCATGCTGAGCCGGTTGTTATTGTGACGCCTTGGATCAATAAATTCTATGTCCTGGATTTGACCCAGAAGAAGAGCATGGTGCGTTTTCTACTGGATCAGGGGTTGGATGTTTTCATTACCAGTTGGAAAAACCCAGACGCGTCGATGCGCAACGTCTCATTCGATGATTATTTGAGTGAAGGCATCCATGAACTGGTCGAAACGGCAAGGAAGTTCACCGGAGCCAAACAGGTTCACGCGGTTGGTTACTGCATAGGTGGAACCGCACTTTCCATGTATATGGCATGGTCGGCACGGCGTTTCCCCGAGAAAGAGCAGCCTGTCGCCGATTGGACCCTTTTTGCCACCCTGGTGGATTTCCGGAGGCCTGGCGATATCGAGGTCTTCATCGATGAGAGCAGCATTCGCTACTTGACTGAAAGCATGGCCCGGACCGGCTATCTGGATGGCAAGCAGATGGCAGCGGCATTCAGACTGCTGCGCTCCAACAGTCTGATTTGGCACTACGTGGTGCACGGCTGGTTGTATGGCGAAAAGCCACAGCCTTTTGATGTCCTTTACTGGAACATGGATATCACCCGTATGCCCGAGGTGATGCATGCCTGGTATCTGCGCGAGTTGTATCTACACAACCGGCTGATAAAGAAGGACTCTCTGTTCGTGGCTGGCGAGAGGCTGGATCTGGGGCAGGTCAAGCAGCCTCTTTATGCGGTGGGGGCAGAGGACGACCATATTGCGCCCTGGCAGGAGACCTTCCGGATCAATAGCCACGTCTCTGGGTCGAAGCGCTATATCCTGTCGAGTTCTGGGCACATCTTAGGTATCGTAAACCCTGTAGTTACGCCCCCAAAGAGACGTTTTCGGGCAGCGGATGTCGAGCGGGGCGAGACCGTGGAAGAGTGGAAGGCGAAAGCGTCGAAATGGGAGGGCAGTTGGTGGGAAGACTGGATGGCTTGGTTAAAGCCCAAGGCGGGAGAATTGGTGGACGCCCGCATGGCTGCGACGAAAGCATTCCCTGCGCTGGCGGCGGCTCCTGGCGATTATGTGCAGGAGAGATAAGCAGGGCGTCAAATGACTGAGGTGCCCTACGTTTTCCGCCTTCCAACGGGTCGCTCTCAGGCTACCGGTATTCCCCCCGGCAAATAGGGGCGCTCAGAAGTAGAATTTTTTCGGATCGAGGGAGTTCTACAAGATGAAGACATCGAGGTTTTCAGACAGCCGGATCATCGCCGCGCTCAAGCAGGCGGAGGCTGGCAAGCCGGTTCCGGAGCTGTGCCGGGAGCACGGCATCAGCTCGGCGACGTTCTACAAGTGGCGGGCCAAGTTTGGTGGCATGGATGCGTCGCTCATGGCGCGGCTCAAGGAGCTCGAAGCGGAGAACGCTCGGTTCAAGAAGATGTATGCAGAAGAACGGCTGAAGGCGGAGATCGTCAACGAGGCCCTCGAAAAAAAAGTGGTGAGCCATCTCGCCGGCGCGAGATGGCTCACCAAGCCGTGCAGCAGCGCGGCGCGAGCATACGCGTGGCGTGTGCGGCATTCGGGATCAGCGAGACCTGCTATCGCTACCAGGCGAAGTGCTCGGCCGAGAATGCCGAGATCGCCGATCACTTGATCCGCCTGACCCACAACCAGCGCAACTGGGGCTTTGGCCTGTGCTTCTTATACCTGCGAAACGTGAAGGGCTACCGCTGGAATCACAAGCGGGTGTATCGGATCTATCGCGAGCTCGAGCTCAATCTACGCATCAAGCCGCGAAAGCGGATCGTGCGCGAGAAGCCCGAACCGCTGGCGGTGCCCGAGGCGATCAATCAGTGCTGGACGATGGACTTCATGCACGATCAGCTGGCCGATGGGCGCAGTTTCCGGCTGCTCAACATCATTGATGACTTCAACCGCGAAGCGCTCGCCATGGACATCGATCTGTCCTTGCCCGCAGAGCGGGTCGTGCGCGCGCTCGAACAGGTGATCGAATGGCGAGGCAAGCCAACGGCGATCCGCAGCGACAACGGACCGGAGTATGTCGGCAAGATGCTGACCGAGTGGGCACAGAAGAACGGCGTTCGGCTCGATTACATCCAGCCCGGAAAGCCGCAGCAAAACGCCTACGTCGAGCGCTTCAACCGCACCGTACGCTACGACTGGCTCGGTCACTACCTGTTCGAGTCGATCGCCGAGGTCCAGGATTACGCTACCCGCTGGCTCTGGCTCTACAATCACGAGCGCCCCAACATGGCCTTGGGCGGCATCACCCTAAAGCAGCGGCTGGCCATGGCCGCATAGCTCTACTTCTGGCTGCCCCTGAAAATGGGGGGATTACCCGTGCCGCCCGCCTGCCAGGCTCGAAAGCTGCTTTGGCTCACCGGCAGGGCGTCGCACAGGACCGGCAACGGGAAGGATCTGCGCTGCTTCTCGATCCAGGCATATTTCACAGCCGCTCCTTCGCGAAATATGCCGTCGCTTTTTTTAGGATCTCATTTTCCATCTCGAGGCGCGCTACCTGGGCGCGCAACTGCGACAGCTCCATCTGCTCGGCTGTGATCTGCTTGGCGCCGGCCGGATTGAGCTTGCCCGCCTTCGCCGCCTTGACCCAGTTGCGTCGCGTCTGTTCGACCAGCCCCAGCTCTTCCGCGGCTCGGGCGATGCTGCCGATCTCGTCGGCTCGCTTGGCCGCCTGCTCCTTGAACTCGGCCGTGTATTCCTGCTTCGGGATGCGTTTCACGTCGTTCTTCCTCCCCTTGCGTCGAACGTACGACGACTACGTTGGAAGACGAAATTCGTGGGGCTGCTCATCCACCGTGCGCACCGGATCCGCCGCCAACAATCTCGCCATCGTTCGCCACATCGTGATGAACCTGCTTCGCCTGAATACGTCGCGCAAGGGCAGCACCAAGACCAAGCGGATGCTGGCCGCTACCTCGGATGCGTTCCGCGCCGAATTGCTCGGATTCATGACATGAAGGTGCGATTGCCCTGGGGGAAACGTGCTTAGCTATCTGACTATCAAGCATATCCACGTTACGTGTGTTGTGCTGAGTGGTGCGGGCTTTGTCTTAAGAGGCCTTTGGATGGTAATGGGCAGCGGGTTGTCGCGATCTCGCCTGGCTCGAGTCATTCCGCACGTTGTCGATACGGTCCTGCTTGCCAGTGCGGCTTGGTTGGCGTTTGCCAGCCATCAATATCCATTCAGAGACAGCTGGCTTACCGCAAAGCTGAGTGGTTTGATGCTCTACATAATTCTGGGTGCGTTTGCCCTACGGCGTGGACGAACAAAGGGCCAGCGTGTGCTGGCCCTTGTTATGGCTTTGATGGTTTTTGGCTGGATTGTTTCAGTGGCGCTAAGCCGGCAGCCTCTGGGTTTTCTAGATGTTCTTCTGTAAGACGCGATGCTGCGGGCTACCGTCCGGGATTCCTATCAGCGTCCGCAGGGTTGGTGCTGAATCAGGCGCTTGAGGCCGGCGTTATCCAAAATGCGAATGTGTTTTTGTTGGACGGCAACGAAGCCCTCGTCCTGGAAGCGTGAGAAAGCGCGGGAAACCGTTTCCAGCTTCAGGCCCAGGTACGAGCCGATTTCTTCACGCGTCATCCGCAGGTGAAACTCGGCTGCCGAGAATCCCCGAGCGGTGAAGCGCTGAGACATATTGAGCAGGAAGGCTGCCAGCCGTTCTTCTGCCCGCATTGAGCCGAGCAGCATCATGACACCATGATCACGCACAATCTCCCGGCTCATCACCTTATGAAACTGGTGCTGCAGCCCTTCAACCTCACGTGATAGCTCCTCCAGCTTGGCGTATGCAATCACGCAGACTTCGCTGTCCTCAAGCGCGATCGCATTGCAGGAGTGCAACTCGGTGCTTATGCCGTCCAGTCCGAGGATTTCTCCAGTCATCTGGAAGCCCGTGACCTGCTCGCGACCATCTTCAAGCAAGACGTCGGTTTTGAATGAGCCGGCCCGAATCGCATAGATGGCTTCGAAGGGATCGCCGGCACGGTAAAGATTCTGCTGCCGCTTGATTTTGCGGCGAGCACCGACCAGCTCGTCCAGCCGGTCGAGCTCGTTCTCCGACATGCCGAAGGGCAGACAGAGCTCCACCAGATTGCACTGCGAGCACGCTGTCTTTAACCCGGCTACCGTTACCGGTACCGTTGCCTTCATTTGCACAATAAACTCGCTCCGTCTCCGGCTAGCGGATCATGGGGCTACCGTTGATCCACATCAAACACACAATCAGGGCTTTCTGCCATCTTTCATCAGAAATTGCCTGTATACGACCATGACTACTAAGAACCTAATCTTCGATCCCCAACTGATTCGCCGGTTCGATATAAACGGACCGCGTTACACGTCGTATCCCACTGCAGACCGCTTCGTCGAGGCTTTCGATGCCAGCGCCCTGCAGGACTGGCTCGGTAAGCGAGCAGTGGGAGGGATGAGCAGACCGCTTTCATTATACTTCCACATCCCTTTCTGTAACACGATCTGCTACTACTGCGCCTGCAACAAGATCATCACTAAGGATCATGCCCGCTCGAGCAAGTACCTCAAGTACTTGGCGAAAGAAATAGAGATGCAGGCGGCCAGTCTCGGGGGGACCAAGCAGGTCACCCAACTGCATCTTGGTGGCGGCACGCCGACCTTCCTGTCCCACGAGGAAATGCAGCAACTGCTGGATTCTGTGCGTGCGCATTTCAACCTGGTACCGAACGGCGAGTATTCGATTGAGGTGGATCCCCGTAAGGTCGGGTACGACACCATCGCTTTCCTGTCGGATCTCGGCTTCAACCGCATGAGCGTGGGCGTGCAGGATTTTGCGGAGGATGTTCAGGAGGCGGTGAACCGTGTCCAGAGTTTCGAGGAGACCAAGCTGGTCATCGATGCTGCGCGGACAACCGGTTTCCGCTCCATCAGCCTGGACCTCATCTACGGTTTGCCCAAGCAGAACGTCATCAGCTTCAACCGCACCATCGAGCAGGTACTGGAGCTAGCGCCTGACCGCATCTCCTTGTACAGCTATGCTCATCTACCGGGTTTGTTTAAGCCTCAGCGGCGCATCGTCCCGATCCAGTTGCCGTCGGCGGACTCCAAGCTGCAGATACTGCAACTGGCCATCCGCCGCCTGACCGAGGCGGGGTATGTCTACATTGGGATGGACCATTTCGCCAAGCCGGATGATGAGCTCACCGTGGCCCAACGGCAAGGCCGGCTGCACCGCAATTTCCAGGGTTATTCCACTCAGGCGGAGTGCGATCTGCTTGCCTTTGGCGTGTCTGCCATCGGCAAGATCGGACCGGTCTACTCCCAGAATGTGAAAACGCTGGACGAGTATTACGACGCCCTGGACCGCGATGAGCTGCCGGTGCTGCGCGGGATTGAGCTGACCGCCGACGATCTGCTGCGGCGCTCCATCATCCAGGCGCTGATGTGCCACTTCGAACTCTCGATCCAGTCCATCGAGATTGCACACCTGATCGACTTCCGCAGCTATTTTGCCGAGGAGCTGACCGATCTGGTGGAGATGGAGGCGGCCGGGCTGGTCAAGATGGACGGCGACTGGATCAGCGTGATGCCCGCCGGGCGCCTGCTCGTTCGCGGGATCGCAATGATCTTTGACCGTTATCTTCGGGCTGATCGCGAGCGCGCGCGTTACTCCAGGGTGATCTGACACGACGGGCGGCTGGGTAGAATGGGCGGCCCGTGGCGGTTGCACTCTTTCGTGTCCTTGAGCCTCATTCATGCCTGAAACCGGCTATTTCGCCGTATTCCTGATTGGCCTCCTTGGCGGTACCCATTGCGTCAGCATGTGCGGTGGCATCGTCGGGGCGCTCAGCGTGCAGGTTAAGCTGCCGTCCGAGCAGGCCCGTCAGTGGCCTATCCATCTGGCGTACAACCTCGGCCGCATCACTACCTACACGGTTGTGGGCGCGCTGCTGGGCGCAATTGGTTCGGTTGGCTTGCTGTATAGCGGGGTATTGCCGGTACAGATCACTCTGTATGTACTGGCCAATCTGATGCTGGTGGCCCTCGGGTTGTATCTCACAGGCTTTACCCGTGTGTTGGCGCCAGTGGAGCGTATGGGGCATCGGCTTTGGCGCAAGGTGCAGCCAGCGACCCGGCGCTTTCTGCCGGCGCATTCGCCCAAGCAGGCTTTTCCACTCGGATTGCTTTGGGGGTTTCTGCCCTGCGGCCTGGTATATAGCGTGCTTGCAGCCGCGTTGGTGACGGGCTCTGCGGCCCGGGGTGCCGGCCTGATGCTGGCTTTTGGCTTGGGAACCTTGCCGAACCTGTTGCTCGCCGGGTTGCTGTTCAAGCGCTTTCGGGATATCACCCGGAACAGTCGGGTTCGTTTAGCCGCAGGGCTGATGGTGATGGGCTTCGGCGTTTTCGGCCTCATCCATGCTCCCTCGCTTGGCGGCAGCTTGTGGAATGGCGTGCTTTGCGTGGTTTGAGCCGCCGCTTCAGGCACTGAGGGCGCGGAGGATGGGGCAGGGGGCCGCGGTATCGCCGTGGCGGCAGCAATCCACCAGTTCTGCCAGTGCATTGCGCATTTCCATCAGCTGAACGATCCGGGCGTCGATGAGGCTCACCTTGTCCTGAGCCAGATTGCGCGCCTTCACCCGATCCGTCTCCTCGTTCAACGACAGCAGCGTTTCGATCTCTTCCAGCGAGAAACCTAGATGCTGCGCGCGCTTGATGGCCCGCAGCCGGGCGAGGTCCGTTTCGCTGTATGTGCGATAGCCGCCGCCGACCGCTGCTGGCCGCGGCAGCAGGCCGCGTCGCTGGTAGTAGCGTATGGTTTCCACATTGACCTGCGCTGCTCGTGCGAGGGTGCCTATGGTGTAGCTGGAGGAGAGGGTAGCCATGGTGGGGTTGACTCCGTACTTGAGTACGGTGTTTAGACTGCATCCTGACTGCTTTATCCGCAAGAGGATCGCTATGGCAAGCCACTCCTTGGCCGCTGGCTCGCAAGGGGCCGCCGAGAACGCGCGCACGCTGGATCTGCCGGTTGCCGGCATGACCTGCGCTGCCTGTGCCACTCGTATCGAGAAGGTGCTCAACCGCCTGCCAGGGGTTGCGGCGACGGTGAATCTCGCCACCGAGAAAGCCCATGTGACGCTGGAGGGTGGGCAGACCGAGGCCGACGCGGTAATTGGCAGCATCCGCAAGGCGGGCTTTCAGGTGCCGGACGCTGATCTGGAATTGGCGATAGCCGGGATGAGTTGTGCCGCGTGTGCGACTCGGCTCGAGAAGGTGCTGAACCGGCTTCCCGGCGTGCAGGCCAGCGTCAGCTTCGCTAGTGAACGGGCCAGCCTGCGTTACACCCCAGGGTTATCGACTGTGGAGGGCGTCAAGGCCGCGGTTGCGCGTGCAGGATTCGAGGCGCACGAGACCAGCACTGCCCAGCGGGAGCAAGAGCGGGACCGCCAGAAGCGGGCCTGGAATGCGGAACTGAGGCGCTTCTGGATCGCGGCGCTATTGTCGCTGCCCTTGCTGGCACAGATGCCCGTCATGTTCGGCGCCGGCTGGGGTGGAGAGGGGCATCACGACATCGTGCCGCGCTGGCTGCAACTGATTCTTGCCACGCCGGTCCAGTTCTGGATCGGAGCCCGCTTCTACCGCGGCGCCTTCTCAGCCGTTCGCGGCGGAGGGGCCAACATGGACGTGCTGGTGGCGCTGGGAACCAGCATGGCCTACTTCTACAGCCTGGTGGTGACGCTGGGCGGCTGGCATGGGCTCCATGTGTATTTCGAAGCGTCGGCCACCATCATCACCCTGGTGCTGCTGGGGAAGTTGCTGGAAGCGCGAGCCAAGGCGCGCACGGGCGCCGCGCTGGATGCGCTGTTGCGCTTGCAGCCTCGGCGGGCGTGGGTGGAGCGGGACGGTGCGGTGGTGGAGGTTCCGGTGGATAGCCTGCAGCCGGGGGACGAGTTCATCCTGCGCCCTGGCGACGCAGTGCCGGTGGATGGCGTCGTCGTCTCAGGCCGTTCGGCGGTCAATGAGGCCATGCTCACTGGCGAAAGCCTGCCGGTGGACAAGCAGGCGGACGACGAGGTCTATGCCGCGACTCTCAACGGCGAGGGGGTGCTGCGCTGTCGGGCGACAGGGGTGGGGGCCGCGACCCTGCTGGCCGGCATCATCCGGCTGGTGGAGCAGGCGCAGGGCTCCAAGGCGCCAGTGCAGCGGCTGGCGGACCGCATCTCGGCGATATTCGTGCCGGTGGTCGTCGGCATCGCGTTGCTCACCTTCATTGGCTGGTGGTTGTATGCCGGCGATTTCTCCCAGGCCTTGATCAACGCGGTGGCAGTGCTGGTGATTGCCTGCCCCTGCGCACTGGGACTGGCGACGCCAACCGCCATCATGGTCGGGACCGGGCAGGGCGCGCGCGCCGGCATGCTGGTGAAGAACGCGGCTGCGCTGGAACTGGCGGAGCGCATCTCGGTGCTGGCGGTTGACAAGACCGGCACGCTCACCGAAGGCGCGCCGAGAGTGGTGGACGTCCGCCCGGCCGAAGGCCGGACGCGGGATGGGCTGCTGGCCCTGGCGGCGGCGCTGGAGCGGACCAGCAGCCACCCCATCGCCCAGGCCATCCTGGCTGCCGCGGAAGGGGCAACCATGCCGACGGATGAATTGCGGGATGTTCGCGCCGTGGGCGGACGCGGCATCGAAGGGCGCCTGGGGGCGCAGAGGGTGCTGGTCGGCTCGCCTGCCTTCCTGGAGGAGCGTGCGATTGCGTTGCCAGCCGCTGAGGTAGCGGCGTTGGCGGCCCGGGGGCAGACCCTGGTGGCGGTGGCGGTGGATGGCGCCTGCGCCGGGGTGATCGGTGTCGCCGACCGTCTGAGGCCGGATTCGGCGGCCGCGGTGAGGCGTCTGCGCGAGCTTGGCCTGCGGGTGGTGATGCTGACTGGCGACCATGAAGCTACCGCGCGGGCAATCGCCGCCGAAGCCGGCGTCGAAGAATGGCAAGCCAATGTGCTGCCGGGCGACAAGGCGGCGGCAGTCGAGGCACTGAAGCACGGCGGCGAGCGGGTCGGCATGGCGGGTGATGGCATCAACGATGCGCCTGCGCTGGTAGCGGCGGACGTGTCCTTCGCGGTGGGCGTGGGCGCCGACATTGCGGTGGAGGCGGCCGACATCACGCTGGTGCGTAACAGCCTTGCTGGCGTAGCGGATGCGATCTCGCTGTCGCGGGCGACACTGCGGCGCATCCGGCTGAACTTGTTCTTCGCCTTCATCTACAACGTGGTGGGCATCCCGCTGGCGGTGCTGGGACTGCTGAATCCGGTGATTGCCGGCGCCGCCATGGCGATGAGTTCGGTTTCCGTGGTGAGCAATTCCTTGTTGCTGCGTCGCTGGCGGCCCCGGGCCTGATTTCTTTATCCAGAAGGAGTGGTGCAATGAGTGAAGTGACGATCAAGATCGCCGGTATGAGCTGTGGCGGCTGTGTGCGTAACGTGACTGGCGTGCTGCAGGCGCTGCCGGGGGTTGAGCGGGCTGAGGTGTCGCTGGAGGCCGGAGAGGCCAAGGTGGCGTTCGATCCGGCCAAGGTCTCGGTGGAGAGCCTGTGCCAGGCGGTGGACGACGCTGGCTTCGAGGCTGCCAGCGCCTGACTTTTTCCCTGCCCTCAGTGGGCTAGGCGCTGCCGCGGGTGCCGGTCGCCCGCAGCAGGGCCTCCATGTCCCCGGCCGGCAAGGGGCGGGAGAACAGGTAACCCTGACCTTCGTCGCAGCCATGCTCCAGCAGGAACTGCTGCTGCGCCGGGGTTTCCACCCCTTCGGCCAGCACGCTCAGGCCGAGGTTGCGAGCGATGCCGACGATGGTGCGGGTGATGTTGGCATCGTCCTTGTCGGCGGGCAGATCGTTGATGAAGGAGCGGTCTATCTTCAGTCGGTCCAACTGGAAGCGCTTCAGGTAGGCGAGGCTGGAGTAACCGGTGCCGAAGTCGTCGATGGCAAGGCCGACACCCAGCACCTTCAGGGCTCTGAGCGTGGCGGCCGCGCTGTCGGCGTCGGTCATCAGGGTGCTTTCCGTCAGTTCGATTTCCAGCAGGTCAGCCGGCAGACCGGTTTCCGCCAGCACAGTTGCCACCGTCTCGACGAAGTCGCCGTGGTGGAGTTGTATCGCCGAGGCGTTCACGGCTACCTGGAGGTTGCCCAGCCCCGCCTGTCGCCAGGCCTGGGCCTGGGCGCAGGCGGTTTTCAGTATCCAGCGGCCGATGGGAACGATGAGGCCGGTATCTTCCGCCACCGGGATGAAGCGGCCGGGCGGGATGTTGCCCCGTTCGCCTGCGTGCCAGCGCAGCAACGCTTCGCAGCCGATCAAGCGGCCACTGGCGAGATCTACCTGGGGCTGGTAGTGCACGGAGAGCTCCTGGCGCGCTTCCGCCTGGCGCAGCAGATTTTCCAGCTCCAACCGCTCCCTGACCTGGAGGTTCATCTCCGCGGTGAAGAACTTGTAGGTGTTACGGCCGGCGGACTTGGCGTGGTACATCGCCGCATCCGCGTTGCGCAGCAGCGTTTCTGCGTCTTCGCCGTCCTGCGGCCACACGGCGATGCCTATGCTGGGGGTGACCGAGAGCTCGTAGCGGCCGATCAGGAAGGGCGCGGCGAACTGGCGGACGATGCGCTCGGCGTGGCTGGCGATTTCGGTTGCTGCGCCGGTATGGCGCAGCACCAGGATGAACTCGTCGCCGCCGGAGCGGCCCACGGTGTCGCCGTCGCCAGCGAGGGTGCGCAGCCGGGCGGCGACTTGCTGCAGCAGGGCGTCGCCCACGCCGTGGCCAAGGGAGTCGTTCACGTTCTTGAAGCGGTCAAGATCGATGAACAGCAGGGCCGCCGGTGTGCCGTCCTGGCGGGCGGTTTCGATGGCCTCGTCCATCCGCTGCCGCAGCAGGGCGCGGTTGGGCAACTCGGTCAGCGGGTCGAACTCGGCCAGACGGCGCAACCGGGCCTCGGCTTCTTTGCGGGCGCTGATGTCTGCCAGCGCGCCGACGTAATGGGCGATCTGGCCTTCTTCATTGGCGACCGCGTTGATCGACAACTGGACCGGCAGCTTGCTCTGCATGCCCAAGCGCAGGGTGGCTTCGCCATTCCAGGCGCCGGCCTGGGCCAGGGCGCGCTGCACCGGGGCGAGGCCCTGGTCGCCGACGCTGATGAGGTCCGCAGCGCAGGTGCCGGGGCCGGCCAGTTCGGGCTGGTTGCCGGTAAGCCGGAGGAAGGCGGGATTGACCGACAGGAAGCGGAAGCGCTCATCCAGCACCATCATTGCCTCGTTGCCGGATTCGAATACCCGTGAGGAGAGTTGCAGCTGGCGGTTGCTCTCCCGCAGCGCCGCGCTGCTGAGGGCCAGCTCGTTGTGATACATGGCGAAGCGCCCGGACAGCCAGCGCGATAGTAATACCCCGAGCAGCAGCGTGGTGGCGGTACACAGGCCGAGCGCGATCAGCGCCAGCCGCAGCCGTTGGTGGGCGCTCTGCTGCAAGGCCACGCGCTCGCGCTCCAGGATGCCGTCCAGTTCATTCAGGCCGATGCTGGCCACCAGGTACCAGCCCCAGGGTTCATGCTGGCTGACATAGGCCAGGCGGCGCTGGCTGCCGTGGGCGGTGCTCTGCACCAACTCCAGCTTGCCACCGCCGTGCCGGGCGATGTCGAGGGCCTGCTTGGTCCAGTCGGCAGCGGGGCCGAGGGCCGCGGGCCGCAGCCCGCTCTGCTCGGTGGGCAGGCGGGGTTCGAGCAGAACGTCGCCATCCAGCGTCAGCACGCCGACCACCCCGTCCGGATGGAAGCGCAGCGCCGCGATGCGGGCCAATGCCTCACGCTGCAGGTCGGCCTCGACCTCGTGCAGATATTCGCCGGCGCCTATCACCCAGCCCAGGGGTTCGAAGCGGCGTACGTAGGCCAGCTTGTCCGCCATCTCGTTCGGGCGGTCGGGCCGGTACCAGCGGTAGCGGGAGTAGCCGCGGCCTTCGGGGTTCTTGGTCGCGTCCACCAGCCCCCGCATGATGTAGTGGCCGGTGTCGTCGCGGTTGTTCCACAGCGAGCTGCCTTCCCGCGCCGGGTCGGTCGGCAGCAGCACGCAATTGCCCTGGAGATCGTCGATGAAGTAGTAGCCGCGGCCGTGGAGGAAGCGCATCGGCCGCAAGGCTTCGACAATGAGGGCGCGCAGCCGGTCGGGCGGAAGGCGGTCCTTCTCCCGCGCGTACAGGCGTTCGACCATGTCGGTCACCTGATCCACATGTTCGCGCAGCGCGGTCTTGGCCTTTTCTTCGCGGCTGGCGCGTTGGAACTCCAGATAGTTCGCGAGTGCGGCAAGTTCATCGCGCAGGTGGGCCTCGTGGGCGGCCAGCGTTTCTTCCTCCTGGCTGGCAAGGCGGGTTTCCAGCTCCCTGCTGTCGTGGAGGATGGAGAGAATGCCTATCGTGCCCGCCATCGCGACGACCAGGCACAGCATGCCCGCCGTCAACAGGTGGGGCAGGCTGCGTTCGTTGAGGCGGAACAGGCGGCTGAGGAGCAATTTGGAGGCGGCGCAGCCGGCGGAGGGAAGTGGTCGTGCAGAATAAGACTTTTGATATATGCAAGCCAGCCGTTTGCGAGCGCTTCGTGACCCGATTCACAGTGAGTAGGAAGGATGGGTGGCGGGACCGCCTGCGGCGATGGAAGTAGGGCGGCCGGAACCAAGGGGCGGACCGTGCTCTGGCGAGACAGGTGAGGCGTGGGATTTGCTCTTATAATCCGGGCCACTTTTTCCATGGGAGGGTATATGGGCTTCGACCTCGTGAAGGCTGGCAAAGACGTGCCGAACGACATCAACGTGATCATCGAGATTCCGGCGCAGGCGGATCCGATCAAGTTCGAGGTGGACAAGGACAGTGGCGCGGTCTTCGTTGACCGTTTCATGGGCACTTCCATGCGCTATCCGCTGAACTACGGCTACGTGCCCCACACCGTGGCCGGCGACGGCGACCCGGTGGACGTGCTGGTGGTGACGCCTTTCCCGCTGCTGCCCGGCGTGGTCATCCGCTGCCGTCCGGTGGGCGTGCTGAAGATGGAAGACGAGTCCGGTGTTGACGCCAAGGTGGTGGCGGTACCGGTGTCCAAGCTGACCCCGCTGTACGACAAGGTGCAGAGCATCGACGACCTGCCCGAGCTGCTGATGAAGCAGACGGTGCATTTCTTCGAGCACTACAAGGACCTGGAGCCGGGCAAGTGGGTTAAGGTCGTTGGCTGGGGTTCGCTGGACGAAGCGCGCCAGGAGATCCTGGACGGCATCGCCAAGGCCGCCAAGTAAGCTCGGCTGGTGATGTGCCTGCGGCCGGGAGGCTGCGGCACCGCGGGGCCCGCTTTGGCGGGCCCCTGTTCTTTTTCGGCCGGGTTTCAGCTGTTTTCGCGCCGGAAAGGGGTGCGCTCCGACAACTCGTCCAGGTAGAAGCGCATGCCTTCGGTCTCTTGGGCGAGGAAGCGATCGACCGCGTCGCGGAAGCGCGGGTCGGCGATCCAGTGTGCCGAGCGAGTGGGAACCGGTTCTAGTCCTCGCGCCAGCTTGTGTTCGCCTTGGGCGCCACCCTCGAAGCGCGAGAGGCCCTGGCCGATGGCGTACTCGATTGCCTGGTAGTAGCAGAGCTCGAAGTGCAGGAAGGGCAGATGCTCGGTCGCCCCCCAGTAACGGCCGTAGAGGGCCTCTTCGTCACACAGGAAGAAGGCGCCTGCGACCCGCTCGCCATTGCGCTCGGCCAGCAGCAGGCGGACCTGGCTCGGCTGGCTGTCGGCCAGCCGGGTGAAGAAAGCCGGGCTGAGATAGGGCGTCGAGCGGTGCAGTGCGTAGGTGGTGGCGTAGCAGCGGTAGAAGAAGGCCCAGTCTTCGGTGTTCGCCATGCGGCCGTCCAGCCAGCGCAGGGCCAGGCCATGCTCGCCGGCCCGGCGGCGTTCCTGGCGGATTTTCTTGCGCTTGTCGTGATTGAGGTTGGCGAGGAAATCGTCGAAATCGCGGTAGCCGGCATTGCGCCAGTGGAACTGCACGCCGTGGCGGATCAGCAGTCCGGCGTCGCGAATCCACGCCGCCTCCTCCTCGGTGGGGAAGAGCAGGTGCAGGGAGGAAAGCCGGCTTTGACGCGCCATCTCCAGCGTGGCCGAGAGCAACTGCTGGCGGCTGTCGGCGCTCTGGCCGAGCAGCCGGGCGCCGGGGATGGGAGTGAAGGGCACGGCGGACAACCACTTGGGATAGTAGTCCAGCCCGTGGCGCCGGTAGGCGTCTGCCCAGGCCCAGTCGAACACGTATTCGCCGTAGGAGTGCTGCTTGGCATACAAGGGCAAGGCGGCCAGGGGCGTGCCGTCCCGCCACAGCGTCGCGTGGCGGGGTGTCCAGCCGGTTTCCGCGTTGGCGCAACCGGTGGCTTCCAAGGTGTGCAGGTAGGCGTGGGAGAGGCAGGCCTGGCTGCCGGCAAGGGCGTTCCAGTCTCGGGCGGGTACTTGGTCGAGGCTGGAGAGCAGGTGAAATCCATCCGCAAAGGGCATCGTGGTCTTCTCTGGCCGGGGGCTTGAAAGGGCGCGGCTGCGTCATCCCGGGCATGCGGCCAAGGCGCGGCGCTCATCATGAAGCGGTATAGTTGAGGCCATGAATACCACGCTTTCCATCGCTGTTGCCCAGTTCAATTTCACCGTTGGCGACTTGGTGGCCAACGCGGATCGCCTCATCGCCGCGCTGACCGAGGCGAAAGCCGCCGGCGCCGATCTGCTGCTGACTCCCGAACTCGCGCTATCCGGCTATCCGCCGGAAGACCTGCTGCTCCGGCCCGATTTCTATCGGGCCTGCGAGCGGGAGATGGCGCGCGTTGCCGCGGCCACGACCGGTATCGGCCTGGTGCTTGGCCACCCGCAGGAGCGGGAAGGCATGCGCTACAACGCCGCTTCCGTATTCCTGGATGGACGTTTGCTCGCGACTTACCACAAGCAGTTGTTGCCCAATGTGGAGGTGTTCGACGAAGAGCGTTACTTCGAACCCGGCTCCGCGCCCTGTGTCTTCGAACTGAAGGGTGTGCGGGTGGGCGTGTTGATCTGTGAGGACATCTGGGCCCCCGGCCCGGCAGTGCTGGCGCGAGCGGCGGGGGCAGAGGTGCTGCTGTCGCTCAATGCTTCGCCGTATCACATGAAGAAACTGGCGCTGCGCCAGCAGGTGCTGCGCGAGCGCGTCGAGGAAACACGGTTGCCGGCGCTGTATTGCAACCTGGTGGGTGGTCAGGACGAACTGGTATTCGACGGCGCATCCTTTGCGCTGGACCGCGACGGGCAACTCTCCTACCAGGCGCCTGCTTTTACCGAAGGCCTGGCATTCCTGCGGCTGGAAGCAGGCAACTGGCAAGGCGGTGGCAAGGCGGAGCCTGGCCCGCTGGAGTCCGAGGTTTACGAGGCGCTGAAGCTGGGCGTGCGGGACTACCTGGGCAAGAATCGTTTTCCCGGCGCGCTGATCGGCCTCTCCGGCGGCATAGACTCGGCGTTGACGCTGGCGATTGCGGTGGATGCGCTGGGTGCGGAACGGGTGCGCGCAGTGATGATGCCTTCGCCCTACACCGCGCAGATGAGCCTGGACGATTCGCGCGAGATGGTGAGACGCCTGGGCGTGCGCTACGACGAAATCGCCATCGAACCGGCGATGAGGGTATTTGGCGAGATGTTGGCGCCCCAGTTCGCCGGCCTGGCGGAAGACACCACCGAAGAGAACCTGCAAAGCCGCATCCGCGGCATGATCCTGATGGCGCTGTCGAACAAGACCGGCGCCATCGTGCTGACCACTGGCAACAAGAGCGAAATGGCCACCGGCTACGCAACCCTGTATGGCGACATGGCAGGTGGCTTCGCGGTGTTGAAGGATCTGTACAAGACCTTCGTCTATCGCCTCTCGGCCTGGCGGAACACCGTCAGCCCGGTGATCCCGCAGAACATCATCGACCGTCCGCCCTCCGCTGAGCTCAAGCCGGGCCAGAAGGACCAGGATAGCCTGCCTCCATACGAGGTGTTGGACGCCATCATCGAAGCCTATATGGAGCGCGATGAGTCGCCACGCGAGATCATCGCCCGCGGCTACGAGGCAGCCGAGGTCCGCCGGACCGTCGCCATGCTGAAGCGCAACGAATACAAGCGCCGCCAGGCGCCGGTGGGTATCCGGGTGACGCAGCGGGGCTTCGGCAGGGACTGGCGTTATCCGATAACATCCCGCTATCAAGACGAGTTTTGAATGACAGAGGACGCAGTGCCGGGCACAGGCCGGCATGCCATCCCGAATAAGGAGACCCGAGATGAAGAAGATTGAAGCCATCGTCAAACCGTTCAAACTCGACGAGGTGCGCGAGGCGCTTTCCGAGGTGGGCATCGCCGGCCTGACGGTGACCGAGGTGAAGGGTTTCGGCCGGCAGAAGGGGCACACCGAGCTTTACCGTGGCGCGGAATACGTCGTTGATTTCCTGCCCAAGATCAAGATCGAGGTTGTGGTGACCGATGACATCGCCGAGCAGGCGGTGGAGGCCATCATCAAGGCGGCCCGCACCGGCAAGATCGGCGATGGCAAGATCTTCGTCAGCGCGGTGGAGCAAGTGGTGCGCATCCGCACCGGCGAGACCGACGAAGCGGCGATCTGAGCTTCCCACGGCTCTGGAAGACATGCGGCCCCTTGCGGGCCGCTTTCATTTCCGGGGTGGCGTACCGTTCTGAGCCCGCATCAGCACCAGCAGGGCACCGCTGCCGCCGTCGTGTGGCCCCGCCTGGCAGAAGGCGAGGATTTCTTCCCGTTGTGCCAGCCAGCCGCGGGAGAGCTGTTTCAGGATGGAGACACGTCCGGGCGACCCCAGGCCCTTGCCGTGTATTACCCGAACGCAGCGTCGCCCCTGCTGCAGGCTGTGGGTCAGGAACTGGGCCAGGGCTGCACGCGCTTCGTCCCGGGTGTAGCCGTGCAGGTCGATCTCTCCCTGCAGCACCCAGCGCCCGCGCCTGAGGTCGGACAGCACGCGGCGTGGCAGGCCGGGGCGCAGGAAGGCGGCTTCGTCGCCCATGTCCAGCCGGTCCTCGAAGCTGAGCGGCGTGTTCAGGGATTCGTCCAGTGCGGCGCGTTCGTCTGCTTCCCGTTTCACCGGCGCCGGCAGGGGTGGTGTGCGTTCCAGTTCCGCCCGGTTGCGGGTGTCCACCGGCTGGGCGTCGCGCGCCATGTAGCGGAACAACTCGAGGTCATCCATCGAGCTGTGCTCAGGCGGCAGGATGAGGGAGGAGGTTTCACCCGTTTTGGCGCGCATCGCGTGCTGCTTCTCCGCTTCCACCGTGGCGCGGCGAGGGGCGGGCCCGAGCTCGACCCTGCCGCTGTCGCGTAGCGGGGTGACGTCCGCATAGGCGGCATAGAGCGGATCCAGCGGCGCCTGGCGGGGCGAAGTGGCTTCGTCCGCCTCTTCGGTCGTGGACTTGGCGCGGGGGATGGGGGCGGGGCGAGGGCGTTCCAGCTCCACCCTGTCGTTTCGGTCCAGCGGACGGGCGCCCTGCATGGCCTGCCGGAACAGCGCTTCCTCGTCATCGGATGCGGCCGTGCCTGCCGTGGGAGAGGGGAGCGCTGGCCTACTGGCCCGGACCGGAGTCGATCCAGCTTTGGGTTTGCTGTCCAGCCTGAGCCCGGACAGGGCGTGGAAGGGGCTCTCGGACGTTTTGGTGCGGGGCGCCGCCGCAGGCGGGGAGGCGGCCTGGCGACGGCGCGGCATGGTCAGACGTCCAGGGTGTCCAGGTAGCGCTCTGCATCCAGCGCCGCCATGCAGCCGGTACCGGCAGAGGTGACCGCCTGACGGTAGACATGATCCTGCACGTCGCCGGCGGCGAACACGCCGGTCACGCTGGTCTGGGTCGCGTTTCCGCTACGGCCGCCGTGGGTGACGATATAGCCGTTCTCCATCTCCAGCTGACCCTCGAAGATGTCGGTGTTGGGCTTGTGGCCGATGGCGATGAACACGCCCTGGAGCGCGATGTCCTGGGTAGTGCCGCTCTTCAGGTTCTTGACCCGCATGCCGGTCACGCCGGAGCTGTCGCCCAGTACCTCGCCCAGCGTCGAGTCCAGCACCAGTTCGATCTTGCCTTCGGCTACCCGCGCCATCAGCTTGTCGATCATGATTTTCTCGGCGCGGAACTTCTCGCGGCGATGGACCAAGGTGACCTTCTTGGCGATGTTGGCCAGGTACAGCGCTTCCTCGACCGCGGTGTTGCCGCCGCCAATGACCGCGACGTCCTGGTTGCGGTAGAAGAAACCGTCGCAGGTGGCGCAGGCGGACACGCCGCGGCCAGCGAATTTCTCCTCAGACGGCAGGCCAAGGTACTTGGCGGTGGCACCAGTGGCGATGATGAGCGCGTCGCAGGTGTATTCGCCGCTGTCGCCGACCAGGCGGAAGGGCCGCTCGCCCAGCTTCACCGTGTGGATGTGGTCGAAAATCATCTCGGTGTTGAAGCGCTCGGCGTGTTTCTGGAAGCGGGTCATCAAGTCCGGCCCCATGACGCCGTCCGCGTCGGCAGGCCAGTTGTCCACCTCGGTCGTCGTCATCAGCTGGCCGCCCTGGGCCAGGCCGGTGATGAGTACCGGTGCCAGGTTGGCGCGCGCGGCGTATACCGCGGCGGTATAGCCGGCGGGGCCGGAACCGAGAATGAGCAAACGGGCGTGCTTTGTGGTCATGAGCCTTGTCCGAGACGGATTGGGGGATGGCCGGAATTATAGCGAGCCCTTGAATTGCCCGCCCAATGGCGCCGATAGGCAGGTTCAATCGCTGCCGGTTGCTGCTAAAGAGGATTAGATACATCAGGGAGATCACGGATGTAACAGGATATTCGTCTATACTTCCGTGACATTTGCCTCGATGCCAAAGTGCATCCTGTGCTAACCGACCGCAGGAGCCTTCATGAGCCAGCCGACCGCTGTTTCCACCATCGCATTGAAGACCTTCCCGCTGTTCCACGGACTGACGGACGATGTTCTGGCCGCAGTCGCGCGTGTCGCCATGATGAGGCGCATTCCACGCGGGCAGGCCGTCGTGCGGGCGGGCGACCGAACCGATTACGTCTATTTCGTTCTTACCGGCAGCCTCAAGGTGGTGGTGAGCGACGAGGATGGCCGCGAGGTCATTCTTTCCATCCTTGGCCAGGGCGAACTGTTCGGCGAGATGGGCATGTTCGGCGAGCAGCCGCGCTCGGCCTCGGTGATCGCCGTGGTACCGGCGGACCTGGTGATGATCGCCAAGCAGGACTTCCGTCAGATCATGCAGGACAACTTCGAGGTCGCCTGGCGCATCATGGGCAACCTGGCAGAGCGGCTGCGCAACGCCGATCGCAAGATCGAGAGCCTGGCCCTGATGGACGTCTATGGCCGCGTCGCCCGCCTGCTGCTGGACATGTCGGAGGATGTGAACGGCGAAGCGGTGGTGGTGCGCAAGATATCCAAGCAGGACATCGCCAAGATGATAGGCGCCTCCCGCGAGATGGTGAGCCGGGTGATGAAGGACCTCGGCCAGCAGGGCCTGATCGAGGAGACGGCCCAAGGCGTGGTGCTGCGCGGCCGCCTCAATGATGTCTGACGCTCAAGCACGAAACCGCCCTTGGCGACAGCCCGCTTTGTGACCAAGGGCAAAGGCCGGACGGCGGCGGAGAGCGATCGAATATAATCCCCCGCTGTCGTTTCCCCTCCGGCTCTCCTGATGTTGTTCCGTTCCTCGTCCCGTTCCCAGCCCTTGCCGGAGAAGATCTCGCTGCTGCTGCAGGAGGCGCGCTGGCTCATCCTGGGCGTGATGTCCTTGTACGTCGGCATGGTGCTGCTCGGTTATACCAAGGCCGATCCCGGCTGGTCGCATGCGGCGCAGGTCGAGCGCGTCGCCAATCCGGGCGGCCGCTTCGGCGCCTGGCTTGCCGATCTGCTGCTCTATCTCTTCGGCGTTTCCGCGTGGTGGTGGGTGATCTTTCTCGGCTACGGGCTGATGTGGGGATTCCGCCGGCTGAAGAACCAGCTGACGCTGGATCGCCGCTCCTTCTTCATCGTGCTCGCGGGTTTCCTGGTCGTGCTGTTGACCAGCAGCGCGCTGGAGGCCCTGCGCTTTCATAGCCATGGCGCCGCGGTGCCGCTGGCTCCCGGCGGATTGCTGGGCATGGAACTGGGGCAGATGGTGCAGGGCGCCTTCGGCTTCACCGGCGGCACCCTGCTGCTGCTGACCCTGCTCGCTTGCGGCATTTCCTTGTTCACCGGCGTGTCCTGGCTGGCGGTGGTGGAGGGGCTGGGTTTCTGGCTGGAACAGTCGCTGCTGCGCGCGCGGGCGGGTTTTGGCAACTGGCAGGATCGCCAGGCCGGCAAGGAGATCGCCCAAAAGCGGGAGGCGGTGGTTGAAACCCGCCGGCGCAAGACCGAGAAGGCACAGCCTGCGCCGCTGCGCATCGAGCCAGCCACGCCGGTCATCCAGAAGTCCGAGAAAGTGGAGAAGGAGCGTCAGCAAACGCTGTTCGCCGATGCGCCCGAGGGTGCGATTCCACCGCTGGCGCTGCTTGATCCGCCCAGCGGCAATGGCGAGCCGCCTTCGGCCGAGTCGCTGGAGTTCACCTCACGGCTGATCGAGACCAAGCTGGGCGACTTCGGCGTCGAGGTGAAGGTGCTGGCCGCCTATCCGGGGCCGGTGATCACCCGCTACGAGATTGATCCGGCGACCGGGGTGAAGGGCAGCCAGGTGATGAATCTGGCCAAGGACCTGGCGCGCGCGCTGTCCATGGTGTCGGTGCGGGTGGTGGAGACGGTGCCGGGCAAGTCGTGCATGGCGCTGGAGCTGCCGAACCCGAAGCGGCAGACGGTACGCCTGTCGGAGATCATCGGCTCCAAGGCCTACCACGACATGGCCTCACCGCTCACCGTTGTGTTGGGCAAGGACATCGGTGGTCAGCCGGTGGTGGCTGATCTGGCGAAAATGCCGCACCTGCTGGTGGCGGGTACCACCGGTTCGGGCAAGTCGGTCGGCATCAATGCCATGATCCTGTCGCTGCTGTACAAGAGCGAACCGGAGCGGGTGCGGCTGATCATGGTCGACCCCAAGATGCTGGAACTGTCCATCTACGAAGGCATTCCGCACCTGCTGGCGCCGGTGGTCACCGACATGAAGCACGCCGCCAACGCGCTGAACTGGTGCGTGGCCGAGATGGAGAAACGCTACAAACTGATGGCGGCGGTGGGCGTGCGCAACCTTGCCGGCTTCAACAAAGCGGTGACCGAAGCGCGCAAGGCGGAGAAGCCGCTCACAAACCCCTTCTCGATCAGCCCGGAGAACCCCGAGCCGCTGGAGACCCTGCCCTACATCGTGGTGGTGATCGACGAACTCGCCGATCTGATGATGGTGGTGGGCAAGAAGGTGGAAGAACTGATCGCCCGTCTGGCGCAAAAGGCGCGGGCCGCCGGCATCCACCTGATCCTGGCCACCCAGCGCCCCTCGGTGGATGTCATCACCGGCCTGATCAAGGCCAACGTGCCGACCCGTATCGCTTTCCAGGTGTCGAGCAAGATCGACTCGCGCACCATCCTTGACCAGATGGGCGCCGAAGCGCTGCTGGGCATGGGCGACATGCTCTACCTGGCGCCGGGAACCGGCCTGCCGGTGCGGGTGCATGGCGCCTTCGTCGCCGACGAGGAAGTGCACAAGGTGGTGGAGCATCTCAAGCGCGTGGGGCCACCGGATTACGTCGAGGGCATCCTCGCCGCGGCGGAGGACGATCTGGAGGCGGCCGGTGGCGGCGAGGGTGGGGAAGATGGCGAAGCCGACCCGCTCTACGATCAGGCCGTCGAAGTGGTACTGAAGACGCGGCGGCCCTCGATCTCGCTGGTCCAGCGGCATCTGCGCATCGGCTACAACCGGGCGGCGCGACTGATCGAGCAGATGGAGCGCTCCGGTCTGGTTTCTTCCATGGGAAGCAATGGCAACCGGGAAGTCGTGGTCCCGGCGAAGGAGACGGAATGAAGCGCGTCTTTGCTGGCGCAGTGATGGCGATGGGCCTGCTGCTGGCTGGCCCGGCGTCCTGGGCGGCTGGCGGCGTGGAGCAACTGCGCCAGTTCGTGAAGGCAACCCGCAGTGCCGAGGGCGAGTTCGAGCAGACGGTGCTCGCCAAGTCTGGCCGCAAGCCGCAGCAGGCCGCCGGCAGCTTCGCCTTCTCCCGGCCGGGCAAGTTCCGCTGGGAGTACCAGACGCCTTATCAGCAACTACTGGTGGGCGATGGTGAACGGCTGTGGATCTGGGATCGTGACCTCAATCAGGTAACGGTGAAGCGCATCGGCGACGCGCTGGGGGCGACGCCGGCAGCCATCCTGTTCGGCAGTGGGGATCTGGAGCAGAACTTCGAACTCGCCGAAGGGGGCGACAGTGAGGGGCTGGCTTGGGTAGAGGCGCGCCCCAGGCAGGAAGGCAGTGGCTTCGAGGCGATGCGCATCGGCCTGGCTGGTGCCCAAGTGAAGCGGATGGAGATGCGCGACAACTTTGGCCAGACGACTACGGTGCTCTTTCCGCGCTTCGTCCTCAACCCGCCGGTGGATGCCGGCCGCTTCCGCTTCACTCCACCGACCGGTGCAGACGTTATCGGTGACGACACCAGCAAGGGCGGACGCTGAGCGGTGGCTGACCTGTTCGAGGCGCTGGAGCCGCCGCGCGTCCCGCTGGCCGAACGCATGCGGCCCCAGAGCCTGGACGAGGTGGCCGGACAGGCACACCTGTTGGGGCCGGGCAAGCCGCTGCGGCTGGCCTTCGAATCCGGCAAGCCGCATTCGATGATTCTGTGGGGGCCGCCAGGGGTCGGCAAGACCACGCTGGCGCGCCTCATGGCGCAGGGTTTCGATGCCGAGTTCGTCGCGCTCTCCGCGGTGTTTTCCGGCGTCAAGGAAATCCGCGAGGCCATCCAGCAGGCACAGGCGGCAAAATCGCGCGGCCGCCACACCATCCTGTTCGTGGATGAAGTTCACCGGTTCAACAAGGCGCAGCAGGATGCTTTCCTGCCCTTCGTCGAACAGGGGCTGGTGACTTTCATCGGCGCGACCACCGAAAATCCGTCCTTTGAAGTGAACTCGGCGCTGCTGTCGCGGGCATCGGTTTACGTACTGGAGCCGCTCGGTGAGCAGCCAATGGCGGCGCTGTTCGAGCGCGCCCGTGCCGATGCCTGTCCCGGCCTCGGCTTCGATGAGGATGCGCGCGATCGGCTCATCGGTTTTGCCGACGGCGATGCGCGGCGATTGATGAACCTGATCGAGCAGGTTCAGGTGGCGGCGGAAACGGCCAAGGTGGCGCCGGTGACGGCCACATTCGTCGACGAGGCGCTGTCCCGCAATCTGCGCCGCTTCGACAAAGGTGGAGAAGCCTTCTACGACCAGATTTCGGCGCTGCACAAGTCGGTGCGCGGCTCCAATCCGGACGCTGCCTTGTACTGGCTGTGCCGCATGCTCGATGGCGGCGCGGATGCGCTCTACCTCGGCCGGCGCCTGGTGCGCATGGCGGTGGAGGACATCGGCCTGGCCGATCCTCGTGCACTTGAGATTACCCTCAATGCCTGCTCCACCTATGAGCGCCTGGGCTCACCCGAAGGGGAACTGGCCCTGGCGCAGGCGACGATTTTCCTCGCCTGCGCGGCCAAGTCGAACGCGGTATACAAGGCCTATAACGCCGCTCGCCAGTTCGTTTCCAAGGACGGCTCGCGGCCGGTTCCGCTGCACCTGCGCAACGCACCGACCAAGCTGATGAAGAACCTTGGCTATGGCAAAGCCTATCGCTATGCGCACGATGAGCCGGATGCCTATGCCGCAGGCGAGAGCTATCTGCCGGACGGCGTGGCCCCACCGGGCTGGTATCAGCCGGTGCCGCGCGGACTGGAACAGCAGATTGCGGAGAAACTGGCCCGTCTCAGGACGTTGGACGAGGAGGCCGGTGAAGACCCCGGCGCTCGGTGAGCGGCGCGCCGGGATCGGGACTCACTCAGTGGGTCAGCGGATGATCCGCCATGAATCGTGCGCACAGCAGCTTCGCATGCTCGGCCTTTTCGAATTCACCGCGCTCGGTGGCTTGCTCGACGAGATCCAGCATGTAGGTGGTCAACAGCAGAACGCCCTCGCGCGTCTGCACCAGGCCGCAAGCCATCTGGGCGGCGGTAACGTCGGGAATGCCCGTGTGTTCGGCGATCAGCGACACTTCATCCTCAGTGAGGTCGCAGTAGTCTAGGCAGTCTCGAATAGATAGCATGCTCTACTCCTCCTACGAATTGCCTTCTGCGAGGCTTGGTGGTCCCCTCTGAAGGGTACTTCGTTTGAGAGGAATAGCAAGGGAAAGCGCCGAGAAATTGATCAATAAGCAATTGATAAGATTGATTATTTTTGCGCTGCGGAAAAATGGTGCCGGAGCGGTTTTTGATTTTCCCCTCCGGCGCTTGCGGGATATAGCCCAGGACGGGCTTCAGCTTCCCCCGCCAAGGTACTGATTGCAAAAACGTTTCAGGAAATACTAAATGCTCGATATCCAACTTCTCCGCGGCCAGCTGGACACAGTCGCCGCCCGCCTGGCCACACGCGGCCTCGCGCTGGACGTTCAGGCCTTCACTGCGCTCGAGGACGAGCGCAAGCATCTGCAGACCCGTACCCAGGAACTGCAATCGCAGCGCAACAGCCTGTCCAAGCAGATCGGCATGCTGAAGTCCAAGGGTGAGGATGCCAGCGCGGTGATGGCCGAAGTCGGCAAGCTGGGGGACGAGTTGAAGGCTTGTGAGCAAGCCCTGCCCGTGCTGCTGGAGAAGATCAACGCTTTTTCCGCCGGCCTGCCCAACCTGCCGCACGAGAGCGTGCCGTTGGGCGAAGACGAAAGCGGCAATGTGGAAGTGCGGCGCTGGGGTGCACCCGGCGTGTATGACTTTGAAGTGCGGGACCATGTTGACCTGGGCGGTCCGCTCGGATTGGATTTCGAAACCGGTGCCAAGCTTTCCGGTGCACGCTTCACCTTCATGCGCGGGCCGGTCGCACGCCTGCATCGTGCGCTTGCCCAGTTCATGCTCGACCTTCAGACCGGCGAACATGGCTACACCGAGTGCTACACCCCCTACATCGTTAACCGTGAGGTACTGGAAGGTACCGGGCAACTACCCAAGTTCAAGGAGGACATGTTCTGGGTGCTGCGCGGCGGCGACGAGGAGGTGCGGGAGCAGTACCTGATTTCGACTTCGGAGATTTCGCTGACGAACAGCGTGCGTGAGCAGGTGCTCGCCGCCGAGGCCCTGCCCATCAAGCTGACCGCCCACAGCCCTTGCTTCCGCTCGGAAGCGGGCAGCGCCGGCCGCGACACCCGCGGGATGATCCGTCAGCATCAGTTCGATAAAGTCGAAATGGTGCAGATCGTCCATCCAGAGCGCAGTTACGAGGCGCTGGAGGAAATGGTCGGCCACGCCGAAGCGGTACTGCAGCGGCTGGAGCTACCTTATCGCGTCGTTTCCCTGTGCACTGGCGACATGGGTTTTTCTGCCGCCAAGACGTACGATCTGGAGGTGTGGTTGCCGGCGCAAGGCACCTACCGCGAGATTTCCAGCTGCTCGAACTGCGAGGCTTTCCAGGCGCGCCGCATGCAGGCGCGCTTCAAGAACGCCCAGGGCAAGAACGAGCTGGTGCACACCCTCAACGGTTCAGGGCTGGCCGTGGGGCGTACCTTGGTGGCGGTACTGGAGAACTATCAGCGCGCCGATGGCTCGGTGGCCGTGCCCAAGGCGTTGCAGCCTTATCTGGGCGGGCTGGAGGTGCTCGAACCTCGACGCTGAGGCTCAGCGGCGCGGGCTGGCGCTCAGGGGCGCTGGCTCAGCCGCAGCCTGGGCGGCGTCAGGGGCGGTTCGTAAGCCGGCTCCAGCCGCACCAGGATGTCGTAGAAATTGCGGATGTTCTCCGTCATGATCACCGCTTCTCCCCCCCGGGCCGCCCCGGCCTTGAGGCGAGCAGCGTATTGAGGGCGTGACAGCAGCGGCAGCACGGCCTTCATGTCCCACCAAGAGGCGTTGTCTCGCCCCATGCCACGCGCAATCGCGCGCGCGCCGTTCAAGTGTCCCATCCCCAGGTTATAGGCGGCCGTTGCCAGCCATTGCCTGTCGGGATCCTCGATGTCGTCCGGCAACTGCTCCTTGAGCATGGAAAAGTAGCGCGCTCCGCCCAGGATGCTCTGGCGGGCATCCAGCCGGTCGCTGACTCCCAGCCGATCCGCGGTGTCCGCCGTCAGCATCATCAAACCACGCACGCCAGTGGGCGAAATGGCATAGGGATCCCAGTGAGACTCCTGGTAGGCCAGCGCGGCGAGGTAGCGCCAGTCGATCCCCGTCTTTGCCTGCGCATCATGGAAGTGTGGGCGCAGCGCAGGCAGCCGTTCCTGGATGCGGCTGAAGAAGGTGCTTATATCGGCCTCGTCGAGGCGGCGGACGTGGCCGAAGTAGCGATCGGCGATGCGGGAGAGGAGTGCGCTCTCGCGCGCTTCTTCCAGGAAGATCTGGACCTCATTCGCGAGTGGATCATTGGGCTCCATTGGCAGGGCCCAGGCAATGTGACTCTTCAGCGGCAGGTCGTAGGCGACGGTCAGCGCAGGGTAGATCTGGGCGGCGAGTGCGAAATGGACCCGGTCTGTCGCTATCAGGTCGTGCTTGCCTTCGGCCAACTGAGCCAGCAGGGTCTGATCATCCACTTTGGCTTGCAGGTGCATGGTCAAGTTGGGCACCCGCTTCTGGATCTGCTCCACCGTGTCGGCAGACAGGGCCCCCCGGCGCACGGTAATGGCACGCCCGGCCAGTTCGCTTTCCTTTTCGATCTCGGGGGCATCGCTGCGGCCCGCCAGCACGTAGTCCACCTCTCGCAGGGGAGCCGACCATTTCAGGGGAAAGCGATCATTCAGGCCCAAGCCGGCCGCGGCCAGGTGTGCCTCGCCATTGAGCACGGCATCCAGAGCGCGCGTCGCATCCGGATAGACGACGAAACGCACTGGTACCCCCAACTCCGCTCCCAGGCGTTCGAGCAGGTCATGTTCGAATCCCGAAGGGCGCCCATCCTCATCCATGCGATAGGAAATTGCATCCAGGCGGGTAGCCACGCGCAACTCGCCCAGGCTGCGGAAATCCGCGATGCGAGGGGGCTTGTTGGGCGAGCAGCCCGACAGAATGAAGGCGAAAAGCGCCAGCAGGAGGATGCGCAAGGTGAGCATTGTGGGTTTAAGGCTGGCGGATTCTGCGTGATGGCGACGGGAAGGGCAATTGCCCAATCCCGGCCGGAGGCTGGCGGCGAAAAAGTGCTGGTGCAGAGCTCGGCCCTTGTGCGTATAATGCGCGCTCCTTTACGGCGGCTAGCCTGCAAGGAAGCGCGGAGAGGTACCGAAGCGGTCATAACGGCGCCGACTCGAAATCGGATGGTCAGGGAAACTTGGCACGTGGGTTCGAATCCCACCCTCTCCGCCAAAAAGATTTGACGAAGAAAAAAAAGCTGCTATAATTTTCTTCTCTGCAGTACGGAGCGCCCGTAGCTCAGTTGGATAGAGTACCTGGCTACGAACCAGGGGGTCGGAGGTTCGAATCCTTCCGGGCGCGCCAAAAAATTCAGAACCCAGATGAGAAATCATCTGGGTTTTTCGTTTTTCGGGTTCGAGAAGCTTGAATTGAGTCCGTCTCACGCAGCCTCCGCCACCGTCGGTAGCGGGTTTGCAATGGGCTAGTTTGCGCTTTGCATGGGAAAACAAAAAAGCGGTGGCCTTTTCGGGCCCACCGCTTTTCTCATATTTGCGCGGGTGAAATCAGCCTTGCCGCTTGTCTCGCTCAATCAATGCGTATGCTGAATGATTGTGGATGGACTCGAAGTTCTCGGATTCCACGGCATAGGCGTCGATGCGGGCTTCCGCATGCACCAGGCCTGCCACGTCACGCACCATGTCCTCGACGAACTTCGGATTGTCGTAAGCGCGCTCGGTGACGTACTTCTCGTCCGGACGCTTCAACAGCCCATAAAGTTCGCAGGATGCTTGGCTCTCGACCAACTGGACCATCTCTTCGATCCACAGGTGATCGTTCAGCGTCGCCGTCACGGTCACATGGGAGCGCTGATTATGGGCGCCGTAGGCGGAGATTTTCTTGGAGCAGGGGCAGAGGCTGGTGACCGGCACCACGACTTTCATCTTGAACTCATAACGCCCGCCTTCGTGGATTTCGCCGGTAAAGGTAACTTCGTAGTCCATCAGGCTCTGCACGCCGGATACCGGCGCCGCCTTGTTGATGAAGTAGGGGAAGGTCATCTCCACATGGCCCGTCTCTGCCTCCAGGCGCTTCACCATCTCGCGCAGCATTGGTTCGAAGGACTCGACCGAGATCTCGCGTTCGTCGCTGTTCAGTATCTCGACGAAGCGCGACATATGGGTGCCCTTGAAATTGTGGGGCAGGCCGACGTACATGTTGAAGACGGCGACGGTGTGTTGCACGCCGCCATTCTTGTCTTTCACCTTCACCGGGTGGCGGATGGATTTGATGCCGACCTTGTTGATGGCGATCTGCCGGCTGTCGGCCAGGTTCTGGACGTCTGGGATGGCGTGTGCCGCGTGTGGGGCATTCATGGGGCTGTTCTCTGTTGTATTCGGCTGAAAGGCACCGATAGTGGTCGGGATGCTAGCATTCCCGACAAAACCACTCAACTATTGCTCGGATAGGCATCCTCAATCGCGCTGAGGATGCCGGCCTTGTCCAGGCCAATGGAGGCGAGCAGCTGGGCCTGATCGCCGTGGTCGATGAAACGATCCGGCAGGCCCAGGCGCAGTTGCCGCGGCCGTTGTGGCAGGGCATCGAGTGCGCGGGAAACCTCGGAGCCCGCGCCGCCGATGACCGCATTTTCTTCCAGCGTGACCAGTAGATCGTGCGTGCGCGCGAGCTCGGCGATCAGTGCCTCATCCAGCGGTTTGACGAAGCGCATGTTGGCGACGGTGGCATCCAGCGCTTCGCCGACCTCCAGCGCAACACTCAGCATGGAGCCGAAGGCCAGCAACGCGATCTTGCTGCCATTGCGGCGGACTTCGCCCTTGCCGATGGGCAGAGCGGTCATCTCCTGTTCCGGAACGACGCCGGCCCCGCTGCCGCGCGGATAACGGACCGCAGTGGGGCCGTCATGGCGAACAGCGGTATAGAGCATCTGCCGGCATTCATTCTCGTCGGCAGGCGCCATGATGACGAGGTTGGGCAGACAGGCGAGATAGGAGAGGTCGAACGCGCCGTGGTGGGTAGCGCCATCGGCGCCGACCAGGCCGCCGCGGTCTATCGCCAGCACTACCGGGAGGTTCTGCAGGGCGATGTCGTGGACCAGTTGGTCGTAGGCGCGCTGCAGGAAAGTGGAGTAGATCGCCACCACCGGCTTGAGACCTTCGCAGGCGAGGCCGGCGGCGAAGGTCAGTGCGTGCTGCTCGGCGATGCCCACGTCGTAGTAGCGGTCCGGGTACTCCTGGGCGAAGCGCACCAGGCCGGAGCCTTCCCGCATTGCCGGGGTGATGGCGACGACGCTGGGGTCGCGCGCAGCCATGTCGCACAACCAATCGCCGAATACCTGGGTGTAGGTGAGCTTGCCGCTGCTCTTCGCTGGCTGGATGCCGGCGGTGTGGTCGAACTTGGAGACGCCGTGGTAGAGGATGGGATCCGCTTCGGCGAGCTTGTAGCCCTGGCCCTTGCGGGTGATTACGTGCAGGAACTGCGGGCCCTTGAGCTTCCGGAGGTTCTGCAGCGTGGGGATGAGGGTGTCGAGGTCGTGGCCATCGATGGGGCCGTAGTAGCGGAAGCCGAATTCCTCGAACAGCGTGCCGGGCGTGATCATGCCCTTCACGTGTTCTTCGACCTTGCGCGCGAAATCGGCCACCGGCGGCGCCACGCCCAGCACCCTCTCGCCGACGCGGCGGGCGGCGTTGTAGGTGGAGCCGGACATCAGGCGGGCGAGGATCTTGGTCAGCGCGCCGACCGGCGGCGAGATCGACATTTCATTGTCGTTGAGGATCACCAGCAGGTTGATCCCTTCCATGTCGCCGGCGTTGTTGAGCGCCTCGAAAGCCATCCCGGCCGACATAGCGCCATCGCCGATGACCGCGATGGCATGGCTGTCATCGGCGCGATCCCGCGCCGCTACCGCCATGCCCAGCGCGGCCGAGATGGAGGTGGAAGAGTGCGCGGTGCCGAAGGTGTCGTATTCGCTCTCGCAGCGGCGCGGGAAACCCGAAATGCCGCCCCAGTGGCGCAGCCCGCTCATTGCTTCGCGGCGGCCGGTGAGGATCTTGTGGCCGTAGGTCTGGTGGCCGACGTCCCAGACGATGCGGTCGGCTGGGGTATCGAAAACGTAGTGCAGCGCGATGGTGAGTTCCACCGTGCCCAGATTGGACGACAGGTGACCGCCGGTCTTGGAGACGGACTCGATCAGGAAAGCGCGCAATTCCTCGGCAATGGAACCGAGCTCGCGCCGCTCCAGGGCGCGCAGATCGGCGGGAGAAGCGATGCGGTCCAGGTTCGGATAGGGCATTGAGCGGTCCGGCAGAAATGGGGTGATGTTCGAGTTCAGAAGGCGCGGTGCACGATGTAGTCGGCAAGCGCTTCGAGGCGCGCGCTGCGGCCACCCATGGGGGCCAGCGTCTCACGAGCTTCGGCGAGCATGTCTTCGGCCAGTTGCTTGGCTTCGCCGAGGCCGAGCAGGCTCACGTACGTGGGCTTGTCGTTGTCGGCATCCTTGCCGGCGGTCTTGCCCAGCGTGGCGGTGTCGGCTTCGGCGTCGAGGATGTCGTCTACCACCTGGAAGAGCAGGCCGATGAGCTTGGCGTAATGATCCAGCTGTTCGATTTCTGCGGTGGGCAAGGGCGTGCCGGCCTGGGCGCCGAGCAGGACGGAAGCGCGGATCAGCGCCCCCGTCTTGTGGATGTGCATGAATTCCAGTTCAGCCCGGCTCAATTGCTGTCCGACTGCTGCAAGGTCGATTGCCTGGCCGCCGGCCATGCCGCGCGAGCCAGACGCCTGGGCAAGCAGCGTCACCATGTTGAGTTGTGTGGCGGGGCTGTCAGCGAGCGGGGCGTCGGCGAGCACCTGGAAGGCCAGCGTTTGCAGGGCGTCGCCGACCAACAGGGCGGTGGCTTCGTCGTACTCGACATGCACGGTGGGCTTGCCGCGCCGCAGCACGTCGTCGTCCATACAGGGCAGATCGTCGTGGACGAGTGAATAGGCGTGGATCAACTCCACTGCGCAGCCGATGCGATCCAGTCTTTGCGGTGAGGCTCCTGCTAGCTCGCCGGCGGCGTGAACCAGAAGGGGGCGCACCCGCTTGCCGCCGCCGAGCACCGCATAGCGCATCGCGGCATGCAGGCGGTCAGGGGCGAGTGCGGCGTCCGGCAGGAGGTCGGCCAATGCGCTTTCCATCCGCTGCTGCACCGACTGCATCCAGGTCTGGAAGTTGCTCATGTTCATGCATCCCCCTGAGTGCCGCTCTGGCCGAAATCCACCAGCTTGTCTCCTTCGAGCTGGCGTATCCGTTGCTCCGCCTTGTTCAGCGTTTCCTGGCAGTACTTCAGCAGCCCGACTCCCTTCTGGTAGCACTCCAGCGCTTGCTCCAGCGGGAGATTGCCGGACTCCATGTCCTGCACGATGGTTTCGAGTTCGGAGACGGCGGCTTCGAACGACGAGGGCGATGACGCCGGCTTGGGCATTGGATCTATAAAAGGCAAGCGGGGAAAAACGGGAAAATAACCGATCGCGCGTCTGGCGGTCAAACAGCGTCTAGCTTAAACTAACCCGTTTATTTTTCCGGATTTCTGGTCCCGCATAGGAGGTTCGGGGATGTCCGATATCGCTTCCACTGCTCAATTGGCCCCGGCTGTTTCCCAACTGCCGGTGTCCTGGTACTTCGACGAGAAGGTCTTCGAATTGGAGAAGAAACTCCTCTTCGATGCCGGTCCGGGGTACGTCGGCCATGAGCTGATGGTGCCTGAGGTCGGAAACTACCGCTCCCTGGAATGGCTGGACCATTCGAAGCTGCTCTTCCACACCGGCGATGGCGTGCATCAGCTGTCGAACATATGTCGCCATCGCCAGGCCATCATGCTGCAAGGCAGTGGCAGCACCGAGCATGTGGTTTGTCCGATTCACCGCTGGACCTACGACAACCAGGGCAGCCTGATCGGAGCGCCGCATTTTCCGTCGAATCCCTGCCTGAATCTGAAGCGGGACAAGCTGGAGAACTGGCACGGCCTGCTGTTCAAGGGGCCACGCTCGGCGAACGCCGACCTGGCCGGGATGCAGGTTGCTCAGGAGCTCGACTTTTCCGGATACAAGCTGGACCGCGTCGAGATCCACGCGTGCAACTACAACTGGAAGACCTTCATCGAGGTGTATCTCGAGGACTACCACGTTGTGCCTTACCACCCGGGCCTGGGCAACTTCGTGACCTGCGATGACCTGACCTGGCAGTTCGGGGACTGGTATTCGGTGCAGCGCGTGGGCATCACCTCGCTGGCGAAGCCGGGGTCGGCCACCTACGGCAAGTGGCACAAGGCGGTACAGGAGTATTACGGCGAGAAGCGGCCGCAGCATGGCGCGATCTGGCTGACTTACTATCCGAATATCATGGTGGAGTGGTATCCCCATGTGCTGGTGGTCAGCACGCTGATCCCGACCGATGTGAACAAGACCACCAATGTGGTCGAGTTCTACTATCCGGAAGACATCGTCGAGTTCGAACGCGAATTCGTGGAGGCGGAACAGGCCGCCTACATGGAAACCGCGATCGAGGACGACGACATCGCCGAGCGCATGGATCGCGGCCGGCTGGCGCTGATGAAGGAGGGTCGCAGCGAGGTGGGGCCTTACCAGTCTCCCTTCGAGGATGGCATGCAGCACTTCCACGAGTTCTACCGCCGCCTGATGGCGCCGGGCCTGGACGGCGCCTGAGGCTTGCATTGCAGGCAGGCTTGGAATGAAAAACGCCGACTGTGCAGACAGTCGGCGTTTTTATTTGGCGGAGATCAAAGACCACGCTCAGCGTGGTGTCTGCAGTTCCTTCGGCAGCGGGAAGGTAACCTTCTCAGGTACGCCATCCAGCGGGCGCACGCTGCCGCCGCCCAGCACTTTCAGCCGCTCTATCACCCGCTCCACCAGGATCTCAGGTGCGCTGGCGCCCGCGGTGACGCCGATGCGGCGTTTGCCGCTCACCCAGGCCGGGTCGATGCCTTCGGCGTTGTCGACCAGGTAGGCTGGCACGCCGCGCAGTTCGGCCACTTCACGCAGGCGGTTCGAGTTGGAACTGTTGCGCGAGCCCACGACGAACACCACGTCCACATGCGGCGTCATGAACTTCACCGCGTCCTGCCGGTTCTGGGTAGCGTAGCAGATGTCGTCCTTCTTCGGGCCGATGATGTTGGGGAAGCGCTCGCGCAGCGCGGTGACGATGGTGGCCGCATCATCCACCGACAGCGTGGTCTGGGTGACATAGGCCAGCTTGTCCGGATCCGCCACCTGCAGCCCGGCGACGTCGGCGGGCGACTCCACCAGGTGCACGCCATCCTTGACTTGGCCCATGGTGCCTTCCACCTCCGGATGCCCCTTGTGGCCGATCATGATCAGCTCGCGGCCCTGTTCCCGCATGCGGCCGACTTCGATATGCACTTTGGTGACCAGCGGACAGGTCGCATCGAACACCCGCAGGCCGCGCTGCTCCGCTTCTTCGCGCACCGCCAGCGACACGCCGTGGGCACTGAAGATGACCGTGTTACCCGCGGGTACCTCGTCCAGTTCCTCGACGAAGATGGCGCCCTTGGCGCGCAGGTCGTCGACCACGAACTTATTGTGCACCACTTCGTGGCGGACATAGATGGGCGCGCCGAAGCGGGTCAGCGCCCGCTCCACGATTTCGATCGCGCGCTCCACGCCGGCGCAGAAGCCGCGCGGCGTGGCCAGGAGGATTTCGTTTTCCGTCATGCTGCTCTCTCTGTTGCCCTGTAGCCGGTGGGCTTACAGGATGCCGATCACTTCCACCTCGAAGCGGATGGCTTTGCCGGCGAGCGGATGGTTGAAGTCGATCAGTGCAGACTGCTCGTCGATCTCGCGGACGAGGCCTGAATAACGCGAGCCATCGGGGGCGGTGAACTCCATGATGCTCATCGGCTCGATGGCCTCGTCCGGCATATGCTCCCGCTTCACCCGCTCGACCAACTCCGCGCGGTGCGGGCCGAAGCCTTGCTCGGGCTCCAGCTCGAAGACCTGCCGGCTGCCGACACCCAGGCCAATGATGAGCTGCTCCATGGCCGGCAGCATCTCGCTGGCGCCGAGCTGCAGGGTGGCGGGCGTGGCTTCGAAGGTGCTGATCAGCGGCTGGCCGTTCGGCAGTGCGATGCGGTAGTGCAAGGTGACCAGGCTGTTGGCTTCGACGATGTTGCTCACGAGGGGTTCTCCGCGGTCGGGTCGGGGGCGTTGCGCCGGTCGTGGCGGAACTGGCCCCACAGCATCAGGACGACGCCGACGGTGATCGCCGAATCGGCGAGGTTGAAGGCCGGCCAGCCGTAGCGGCCGGCGTGGAAATAGAGGAAGTCGACCACCGCGCTGTGGATCAGCCGGTCGATGACATTGCCGACTGCGCCGCCGATGATCATCGCGAAGGCCAGCGGCAGCAGCTTCTCGGCGCGGTGCTGGTACATCAGCCGCAGCAGCCAGCCGCAAATCACTACCGCCAGCGCCGTGAAAAACCAGCGCTGCCAGCCCGAATGCTCCGCCAGGAAGCTGAAGGCGGCCCCCGGGTTGTAGACCAGTACCAGGTCAAAGAAGCTGGTGACCGGGATGGCCTGGCCATAGTCCAGGTTCGCCAGCACCAACTGCTTGGTCAACTGATCCAGCGCGGCGACGACAATCGCCGCGATCAGCCAGGGCGCGAGTGCCCGCAAAGGCGTTGCCTCAGGCGTGGCCACGCTGCTCGCCTTCGCCGAACAGATTGCTGTGGCAGCGAGTGCACAGCGTCGGGTGGTCGGCGTGGGAGCCGACGTCGTCGGTGTAATGCCAGCAGCGTTCGCACTTGGCCTTGGCGCTTGGCGTGGCGACGATGCGCTCTTCCTCCGCGCTGCCCACCTGGCTCAACACCGCGGCGGAGGTCATGGTGACGAAGCGCAGGTCGCCCTCCAGGCTGGCCAGCGCGGCGAACTTGTCGGCGGCCAGCTTCAACTCCAGTTCGGCCTGCAGGGAAGAGCCGACCCGCCCGGCGGTGCGCAGGGCTTCGATTTCCTTCAGTCCATCGGAACGGACGGCGCGGATCAACTCCCAGCGCGCCGACAGCCCGGCCTCGGCTTCCTGCGCCGGCAGGGCGTGGAAGGTGTGCAGCATCACGCTGTCGTCCTTCGCCTCCGGGTTGAGGACGGTCCAGGCTTCCTCAGCGGTGAAGGAGAGGATGGGCGCCATCAGCTTCACCAGCGTCTGGGTGATGTGCCACAGCGCGGTCTGCGCAGCGCGGCGCGCCTTGGAGTCCGCCTTGGTGGTGTAGAGACGGTCCTTGAGGATGTCGAGGTAGAAGGCGCCCAGATCTTCGGCGCAGAACACCTGTAGCGCCTGCACGATGCGGTGGAACTCGAAGCGGGCGTAGTCGGCCTCGGCCTGCGTCGCCATCTTGCGGGTGAGGGCGAGGGCGTAGCGGTCGATGTCCAGCCACTCCTCGACCGCGACCGCATCCTTGGCGATGTCGAAGTCGGCGGTGTTGGCGAGCAGGAAGCGCAGGGTGTTGCGCACCCGGCGGTAGACCTCGACCACCCGGTCCAGGATCTCCTTGCTGATGGAGAGCTCGCCGGAATAGTCGGTGGAGGCTACCCACAGGCGCAGGATTTCGGCACCCATCTTTTCGGACACTTCCTGCGGCAGGATGGTGTTGCCGAGGGACTTGGACATCTTGCGGCCCTGCTGGTCCACCGTGAAGCCGTGCGTCAGCAGCGCCTGGTAGGGCGGGTGGCCGTCGATGGCGCAGCCGGTGAGCAGGGAGGAGTGGAACCAGCCGCGGTGCTGGTCCGAGCCTTCCAGGTAGAGATCGGCGCGTGGGCCTTGCACATGGCCGTCGGAATGCGAGCCGCGCAGCACGTGCCAGTGGGTGGTGCCGGAGTCGAACCAGACGTCCAGCGTGTCGCTGATCTTGTCGTAGGCGGCGGCCTCGTCACCCAGCAGTTCCTTGGCGTCCAGCTTGAACCAGGCTTCGATGCCTTCCTTTTCCACCCGCAGGGCGACCTGTTCCATCAACTCCGCGGTACGCGGGTGCAGTTCGCCGGTCTCCTTGTGCAGGAAGAAGGGGATGGGCACGCCCCAGTTGCGCTGGCGGGAGATGCACCAGTCGGGGCGGTTGGCGATCATGGCGTGCAGGCGCGACTGGCCCCACGCGGGGAAGAAGCGCGTTGCCTCGACGCCGCGCAGCGCCCGTTCGCGCAGGGTGGAGCCGTCCGCGACCTGCTTGTCCATGCCGACGAACCACTGCGCGGTGGCGCGGTAGATCAGCGGCGTCTTGTGGCGCCAGCAGTGCATGTAGCTGTGGGTGATCTTGGCGTCGGCCAACAGGCTGCCGACTTCGCGCAGCTTCTCGATCACCGCCGGGTTGGCCTTCCAGATGTTCAGGCCGCCGAAGAACGGCAGGTCGGAGGCGTAGCGGCCATCGCCCATCACCGGGGTGAGGATGTCATCGCTGCTCATGCCGTTGGCGCGGCAGGACTGGAAGTCTTCCAGGCCGTAGGCGGGGGCGCTGTGCACGATGCCGGTGCCGGCGTCCAGGGTGACATAGTCGCCGAGGAAGACCGGCGACTGGCGGTCGTAGAACGGGTGCTGGAAGGAGAGGTGATCCAGCGCTGCGCCCTTGGTGGTCGCCACGATGCGTCCATCCAGACCGTAGCGCTGCAGGCAGGAGGAAACCAGGTCCTGCGCCAGGATGAGGTAGCGCTCGCCGACATCGACCAGCGCGTAGTCGATCTCCGGGTGCATGTTCAGCGCCTGGTTGGCGGGGATGGTCCAGGGCGTGGTCGTCCAGATGACGGCCAGGGCGGGCTTGGCGAGCGGCGCAAGGCCGAAGGCATCGGCAAGGCGCTGGGGCTCGGCGCAGACGAAGCCGACGTCCACCGCCGGAGAGGGCTTGTCCGCGTATTCGACCTCGGCTTCCGCCAGCGCGGAGCCGCAGTCGAAACACCAGTTCACTGGCTTCAGGCCCTTGAATACATAGCCGGCCTTGACCATCTCGGCCAGGGCGCGGATTTCGTTCGCCTCGTTGGCGAAGTTCATCGTCAGATACGGATTGTCCCAGTCGCCCAGCACGCCCAGCCGGATGAACTCCTTCTTCTGGATGTCCACCTGCTCGGCCGCGTAGGCGCGGCACAACTCGCGGACCTTGCCCGCCGGCAGGTTCTTGCCGTGGGTGACTTCCACCTTGTGCTCGATCGGCAGGCCGTGGCAGTCCCAGCCCGGCACGTAAGGCGCGTCGAAGCCGGCCAGCGTCTTGGAGCGGACGATGATGTCCTTGAGGATCTTGTTCAGCGCATGGCCCAGGTGCAGATTACCGTTGGCGTAGGGCGGGCCATCGTGCAGCACGAACTTGGGCCGGCCGGCGGAGGCGGCGCGGATCTTCTCGTAGAGCTGCTTCTGCTGCCACTGGGCGATCCAGCCCGGCTCCCGCTTCGGTAGGTCGCCGCGCATCGGGAAGGGGGTGTCGGGCAGGTTCAGGGTCTTGCGGTAATCGGCCATGGTGTCTTCTTCAATTCCGGACTAATTCGTATGGGCGGCGTGCCAGGCTCGTGCATCGTCGGCATCGCGACGGATCTGGGCAGTGAGGGCGTCGAAGGACTCGAAGCGCTGCTCCTGCCGGAGCTTGTGCAGGAAATGCACCCGCAGATGAGCGCCATAGCATTCCTGCTGCCAGTCGAACAGATGGACTTCCAGCCGCGGCCGGCCGCTTCCATCCACTGTCGGCCGGGTGCCGATGTTGGCGACGCCCTGGACGGAGCGACTGGCAAGCAGTCCTTCGACGCTGACGGCGAAAATTCCGGACAGGGCAGGGCGGCGATGCTTCAGTTGGATGTTCGCGGTGGGATAGCCCAACTGGCGGCCCAGCTTGTCCCCATGCGCGACCCGGCCGGCGATGCTGTAGGGCCGGCCAAGCAGCTCCGCAGCATGATCGATTTCGCCCTTGGCCAACGCCGCACGCACCGCCGAACTGGAAACGCGCTCTCCGGCGACATCCAGCGTTGCCATGGACTCCACGCCGAAACCATGCGCCCGGCCGGCTGCCTGCAGCATGGCGAAGTCGCCGCGGCGGCGGGCACCGAAGCGGAAATCGTCGCCAATATACAAATGGCGCACCCCGAGCCCCCGGACGAGGATGTCTTCGATGAAGTTCTCCGCGGAAAGCGCGGCGAAGGCGGCGTTGAAGCGACAGACATAGGCGCGCTCGACGCCACTGGCGGCGAGCAGGAGCAGCTTTTCACGCAGGGAGGAGAGGCGGGCAGGCGCGTCCGCCGCCGAAAAATACTCCCGCGGATGCGGCTCGAACGTAAGCACGGCCGCCGGCAGCCCCAAGACATGGGCTTTTTCGGTGAGCAGTGAGAGCAGGGCCTGATGGCCTCGGTGAACGCCGTCGAAGTTGCCGATGGTGAGCACCGAGGGCTGGTCCGCCCGTTCGGGAATCCCGCGAAAGACCTGCATAACTGCCCAAAAAAGCAGTAATTATAGCGAGAAAGGCGGAGGCCGGTTCAGTCCAACTGGGCGACCCGGGTGCGGGACGCAGGCGGATTGTCGCTTGCATACCGGCGAATGCCGCGGAGGATGGCGTCGGCCATCTTGTCCTGATAAGCGTCATCGTTGAGGCGTCGCTCTTCCTCCGGATTGCTGATGAAGGCGGTCTCGACCAGGATGGAGGGGATGTCCGGTGCCTTCAGCACGGCGAATCCTGCCTGCTCAACCTGGGCCTTGTGCAGGGTGTTGATGTCGCCCAATTCCGAAAGGACGGCTTTGCCGAGCTTGAGGCTGTCGTTGATCGTAGCCGTCTGTGACAGGTCCAGCAGCGTGCGCGCAAGGTGTCCGTCCTGTTTGGCAAGGTTCACGCCGCCGATGAGGTCGGCGTCGTTCTCCTTCTGCGCCAGCCAGCGTGCAGCCGAACTGGTCGCACCACGCTCCGAAAGTACGAAGACCGAGCTGCCTCGCGCTTCGGGGCGTACGAAGGCATCCGCGTGTATGGAGACGAAGAGGTCGGCCTGTACCCGGCGGGCCTTGTCCACCCTTTGGTAGAGCGGCACAAAGTAGTCACCATCCCGGGTCAGAACGGCGCGCATGTTCGGAATTGCGTCGATCTTGCGCTTGAGCCGGTGGGCGATATTGAGCGTCACCTGTTTTTCATGGCTGCCACGGCTACCGATCGCGCCAGGGTCTTCTCCGCCGTGCCCGGGGTCAAGGACGACAGTGAACAGGCGGTCGACCTTGGGTGCATTCCGGGGGGCGCGTGTCTGGGGAGGCTCGGTTGCCGGGGTGGCGGCGGCCGATGCTTTAGTGGAGCCCGAGGCGTCACCCGCCGCCGCATCCATCGGGGAGGGGCTGCGGATGAGCGCGAGCAGCGGGTCGACCGGCTCGGTTGGATACAGGTCCAACACCAGGCGGTGTCCGTAATCGCCCACCGGCTTGAGGGTGAATACCTGCGGATTGATGCCTGCCTTGAGCTCGACAACGATGCGGACCACCCCTGGCCGGTTTTGGCCGGCGCGGATGAGCCGGATATAAGGATCAGACTCCAGAACTTTGGAAGGCAGTGACTGGAGAACGCTGTTCAGCTCAACGCCTTCCAGATCAACAACCAGGCGCTCGGGATCCTTGACCAGGAGATGGGTGAACCGGAGTTCGGTGCTGCCTTCCAGGGTAATGCGAGTGTATTCCTCTGCTGGCCAGACGCGGACGGCAAGGAGGTTGGCGGCTGCGTAGCCGCTCGGGCTGACCAGAAGGGCCAGCGACGCACCCGCCAGCTTGAGGAGGTCGCGTCGGCTCAGGCCGGTCGGGTGGCGCTGCCCGGCGTATTCAATTGCTCCACCAGTCGGTTCAGGCATGCGTGCCCCGTTGCGGTCTTGGCTGTGACGGTTGCTTGTCGTCCCTCTCCGGCGAGGGACAGATGGATCTCGACATCTGGCTGCGGCAGGTGAGGCCTGGCTTTGTCTGGCCACTCGACCACACAAACGCCTTGTCCGGCGAAGTATTCGTCAAGGCCTGCCTCCAAGTATTCGCCCGGCGAATCGAAGCGATAAAAATCAAAGTGATAAAAGTCTAATCTAGAAACCAGGTAAGGTTCAATCAAGGTATAGGTGGGGCTCTTGACTTTCTGCGTATGACCAAGCCCTCGGAGCATGCCGCGCGTCAGCGTGGTTTTTCCCGCTCCCAAGTTACCTTGCAGCCAGAGTTGCAATCCCGGCTCGAGGCTGCGGCCTATGGCTTCGCCCAAGGCGAGGGTGTCGGGCTCGTCTTGAAGGGCGAGCGTCACTGAAGCGCCGCCGCTATCATCACTGGGGTGAATGGTGTTGAGCATGAAAACCTCGTGGAGAAAGACGTGGCTGCCGACAGCGGCCAGCTGGCGGATCTATATAAGAAGATCCAGGGCTGGAGTGCCGAGCTGGGCTTTGAATCCATTGGCGTGGCGGGCGTTGATCTCGCCGATCAGGAGGATGGTCTGCTGCGATGGCTCGCTGCCGGCTTCCATGGGGAGATGGATTATATGGCCCGCCATGGGCTGATGCGGGCGCGGCCCGCGGAGTTGCTGCCAGGTACGGTACGCATCATCACGGCCCGGCTTAACTACTGGCCGGGGGGGCGGGAGCCGGACGAGGTACTGGCAGATGCGAAGCTCGCCTATGTATCTCGCTATGCGCTGGGCCGGGACTATCACAAGGTGCTCCGTGCTCGCTTGCAGGCCCTGGCGGAGCGTATCCATGAGTGCGCGCCTCATGGCTACCGAGTGTTCACCGATTCAGCTCCCGTCATGGAGGTGGCGCTTGCCGCCAAGACTGGTCTCGGATGGAGGGGCAAGCACACGCTGCTGCTGGATCGCTCCGTTGGCTCCTATTTCTTCTTGGGAGAGATCTTCACGGATCTTCCCCTGCCGCTGACCTGTGAGGTCTCGCCTCATTGTGGAAGCTGTAGCGCCTGCATCGGAGCCTGTCCGACAGGGGCGATCATCGGACCATATCGTCTCGATGCCCGGCGCTGCATCTCCTATTTGACGATAGAGCTAAAAGGAACGATTCCGGAGTCGCTGAGGCCCTTGATAGGCAATCGCATATATGGGTGTGATGACTGTCAGTTGGTCTGTCCGTGGAATCGCTTTGCTAAGCCGACTGCAGTGCCAGATTTTTTGCCCCGGCATGGTTTGGATGGAGCTGAGCTCTGCGAACTGTTCATGTGGTCCGAAGCGGATTTCAACGAAAGAATGGCCGGCAGTCCCATTCGACGAATCGGCTATATCTCCTGGCTGAGGAACATTGCGGTCGCCCTGGGCAATGCCCAGCCTTCACCCGAGCTGATTGCCGCGCTGCAATCTCGCGCTGACCATGCGTCGCAGTTGGTTCGAGAGCATGTGGAATGGGCCTTGGCGCGCCTCATTGAGTCGAAGTAAAAGTTTTGGTTTTGAGGGTTGACGTTATGTGAGCGGTGTCTATAATGCGCACCTCTTCAGCGCTGCAGCGAAATGCGGCGGGGCTGAAGGGCTTGGGAAGCAAGGCGTTCTGCGGTTTTTAAGGGAAAAATAAA
>Ga0075032_1000083_pt1 | contig 72591 bp, 71 predicted proteins | sample SynthPrep_1_END__FD_71386 | JGI IMG/M metagenome (GOLD analysis project Ga0075032, IMG submission 71386) | Synthetic microbial communities from Ohio, USA - SynthPrep_1_END_DS7_MetaG | ecosystem: Engineered > Bioreactor > Aerobic > Activated sludge | place: USA: Ohio, Columbus | collected 2014-04-10
TGGCGGGCACCGGCGGCGGCATCGCCTACAACGTCGAGGAATTCCACGAGATCGTGGAGCGCGGCCTGGACCTGTCGCCGACCACCGAAGTGCTGATCGAAGAGTCGGTGCTGGGCTGGAAGGAATATGAGATGGAGGTCGTCCGCGATCATGCGGACAACTGCATCATCATCTGCTCGATCGAGAACATCGACCCGATGGGCGTCCACACCGGCGACAGCATCACCGTCGCCCCGGCCATGACCCTGACGGACAAGGAATATCAGATGATGCGCGCGGCCTCGATCGCCGTGCTGCGCGAGATCGGGGTGGAGACGGGCGGCTCGAACGTCCAGTTCGCGGTCAACCCCAAGGACGGCCGTCTGGTCGTCATCGAAATGAACCCGCGCGTGTCGCGCTCCTCGGCGCTGGCGTCCAAGGCCACCGGCTTCCCGATCGCCAAGATCGCCGCCAAACTGGCCGTCGGCTATACGCTGGACGAGCTGAAGAACGACATCACCATGGTCACCCCGGCCAGCTTCGAGCCGGCCATCGACTATGTCGTCACCAAGATCCCGCGCTTCGCCTTCGAGAAATATCCGGGCTCCGAGCCGTCGCTGACCACGGCGATGAAGTCGGTCGGCGAGGTCATGGCCATCGGCCGCACCTTCCAGGAATCCATGCAGAAGGCCCTGCGCGGGCTGGAGACGGGCCTGAACGGCTTCGACGACATCGAGATCGACGGCGTGGCCGGAGCCGAGGACGACGCCGCGATCAAGGCCGCCGTCATCCGCGCCCTGGGCCTGCCGACGCCGGACCGCATCCGCGTCATCGCCCAGGCCTTCCGCCACGGCCTGACGGTGGAAGAAGTTCAGGCCGCCTGCGCCTATGAGCCGTGGTTCCTGCGCCAGATCGCCGACCTGATCCGCACCGAAGGCCACGTCCGCGTTCAGGGCCTGCCCACGGACGCCACCGACTTCCGCAAGCTGAAGGCCAAGGGCTTCTCCGACGCCCGTCTGGGCGTCCTGACCGGCAAGACCGAGGGCGAGGTCCGCAAGGCCCGCCGCGCGCTGGCCGTGCGCCCGGTGTTCAAGCGCATCGACACCTGCGCCGCCGAGTTCGCCTCGGCCACCGCCTATATGTATTCGACCTATGAGACCGGCGCCCTGGGCCAGGTTCCGGCCTGCGAGGCGGAGGTGTCGGACCGCAAGAAGGCCGTCATCCTCGGCGGCGGTCCGAACCGCATCGGCCAGGGCATCGAGTTCGACTACTGCTGCTGCCACGCGGCCTTCGCCTTCGACGACATCGGCGTCGAGAGCATCATGGTCAACTGCAACCCCGAGACGGTCTCGACCGACTACGACACCTCCGACCGCCTCTATTTCGAGCCGCTGACGGCCGAGGACGTGCTGGAGCTGATCGACGTCGAACGCTCCAAGGGCGAACTGCTGGGCGTCGTCGTCCAGTTCGGCGGCCAGACCCCGCTGAAGCTGGCCCATGCGCTTCAGGAAGACGGCGTGCCGATCCTGGGCACCAGCGTCGACAGCATCGACCTGGCCGAGGACCGCGAGCGCTTCCAGCAGATGCTTCAGGCCATCGGCCTGCAACAGCCGCCCAACGCCCTGGCCCGCTCGGCCGAGGAAGCCGCGATCAAGGCCGAGGAGGTCGGCTATCCGGTCGTCCTGCGCCCGTCCTACGTCCTGGGCGGCCGCGGCATGATGATCGTCCACGACCGCGAGGGTCTGGACCGCTACGTCGGCGAGGCCATGCGCGTCTCGGGCGACGATCCCGTCCTGATCGACCACTATCTGAACCGCGCCACCGAGGTGGACGTCGACGCCCTGTGCGACGACGAGACCGTCTTCGTCGCCGGCGTGCTGGAGCATATCGAGGAAGCCGGCGTCCATTCGGGCGACAGCGCCTGCTCCATGCCGCCCTTCTCCCTGCGCCCCGAGACGGTGGCCGAGCTGAAGCGCCAGACCACGGCCATGGCCAAGGCCCTGAAGGTGCGCGGCCTGATGAACGTGCAGTTCGCCATCGAGGAGCCGCACAGCGACAACCCGCGCATCTTCGTGCTGGAAGTGAACCCGCGCGCCAGCCGCACCGCGCCCTTCGTCGCCAAGACCATCGGCCAGCCGGTCGCCGCCATCGCCGCCAAGGTCATGGCCGGGGTTCCGCTGTCGTCCTTCGGCCTGGTCGACAAGGATCTGGACCACATCGCGGTCAAGGAAGCCGTCTTCCCCTTCGCGCGCTTCGCCGGGGTCGACACCATCCTGGGCCCGGAAATGCGCTCGACCGGCGAGGTCATGGGTCTGGACTGGAAGCGTGAGGGCGAGGCCGATCTGGCCCCCGCCTTCGCCCGCGCCTTCGCCAAGTCCCAGACCGGCGGCGGCACCATCCTGCCGACCGAGGGCACGGCCTTCGTCTCGGTGCGCGACGCCGACAAGCCCTTCATCGTCGAGGCGGTGAAGACCCTGCTGGCGCAGGGCTTCTCGGTCATCGCCACCGGCGGCACCCACAGCTACCTGACCGAACAGGGCCTTGAGGTCGGTCTGGTCAAGAAGGTGCTGGAAGGCCGTCCGAACATCGTCGACGCCATGAAGAACGGCGAGGTCCAGCTGGTCTTCAACACCACGGACGGCAAGCAGGCCCTGGCCGACAGCTTCTCGATCCGCCGCACCGCGCTGATGATGAAGATCCCCTACTACACCACGGCGTCCGGCTCCCTGGCCGCCGCCCAGGCCATCGCCGCCGTCCGCCACGGCGAAATGGATGTCCGCCCGATCCAGTCCTACAACTGAGATCAGGCTTCGAGCTGAACAAAGGCCCCCGGCGCGCGGATCGCCGGGGGCTTTTTCGTGCCCCGCCTAGGCGCCGCCATCACCCTATAGTCGCCGTCCTCCTCGGGCTTGCCCCGAGGAGGACGGCGGGAAGGTGAACGCCCTTCCCCGGTTGCCCCATCCCCACCAGCGGCTAAGGTCGTGCGTGACATTGGAGGGGACGCCATCATGAAGAAGACCACGCTCACCGCTATCCTGGCCGCCGTTCTGGCGGCCGGTGCCGCGCCCGCCATCGCCCAGGACGCGGGGCTGAAGGCGGCGGTCAAGGCGGACTACGACGCCAACCTGGCCAGTCTGTTCGACCACTTCCACCGCAACCCCGAACTGTCGGGCCTCGAAGTCCAGACCGCCGCCCGCATGGCTCAGGAGCTGCGCGCCCTGGGCTATGACGTGACCACCGGCGTCGGCGGCACGGGCGTGGTCGCCGTCCTGCGCAACGGCCCCGGACCGACAGTCATGATCCGCGCCGACATGGACGGCCTGCCGGTCGAGGAGAAGTCGGGCCTCGCCAACGCCTCCACCGCCCGCCAGGTCGACAGCGACGGCGTGGAGAAGCCCGTCATGCACGCCTGCGGCCACGACGTTCACATCACCGCCCTGGTCGGCACGGCGCGCCAGATGCAGGCGCGCAAAGCCAACTGGTCCGGCACGCTGGTCCTGATCGCCCAGCCGGCCGAGGAGCGCATCTTCGGCGCCCGCGCCATGGTCGAGGACGGCCTCTATTCCCGCTTCCCCAAGCCGGACTACGCCCTGGCCTTCCACGTCTCGGCCGACACCCCGACCGGAAAGATCGAGGCGCCGCTGGGCATCACCTCCTCCAGCTCGGACAGCGTGGACATCGCCGTCCACGGCGTCGGCACGCACGGCGCCTCGCCGCACATGGGGGTCGATCCCATCCTGGTCGCCTCGCACATCGTGGTGGCGCTGCAGTCCCTGCGCAGCCGCGAGACCAATCCGCTGGAGGGCGCCGTGGTCACGGTCGGCGCCATCAAGGGCGGCATCAAGCACAACATCATCTCGGACCGCGTGGACCTGCAGCTGACCGTCCGCGCCGACAGCCCCGAGGTGCGCGCCCAACTGCTGGACGGCATCGACCGCATCGCCCGCAACACGGCCCTGGCCCTGGGCGTGCCCGGCGACAAGCTGCCGACGGTGGTGCGCTCGCCCCTTGAGAACACCCCGCCGACCATCAACGACGCCGAGACCGCCGCCCGCGTGCGCGCCGCCCTGACCGCGGGTCTGGGCGACGACGTGCTGATCGACAAGCCGCGCGGCGGCATGGGCGCCGAGGATTTCGCCTATTTCGTCACCCCCGAAAGCGGGGTGAAGGGCGTCTACTTCAGCGTCGGCGGCACCCCGCCCGCACAGGTGGACGACGCCCCCGGCCACCACTCGCCCCTGTTCCGCATCACGCCCGAACCCGCCGTGACCCTGGGCGTCGAAGGCTCGGTCCTGGCCGCCGAGGCCCTGATGCCCAAGCGTTAGGCAAGGGGCGCTGAACCCGGCGGCGCCGCAGCCGTTCCTCAGGCAGGTTCCGCTTCCCGAGGAGACGCCGCCGATGCCCCTGCCCCGCCTTTCCACCCTGCTGGGCGGCCTGCTGCTGTCCCGCCGGGGCCGCAGCATGGCCGCCCGCCACGCGGGCAAGATCGCCCTGGCGGCTGTGGAAGAGCCGCCGCGCGCCGGTCCAGAGCGCCGGGACGGGCGGAGCGGGCGTCCGCGCGCCGCACCCGCGTCAGCGCTGGAGCGGACGGCGCCGCTGACGGCGCGGCGTCCCGCCGAGGAAACCCGGATCGGCCGACGGCGTTAACATCTTCATGCGTCTGTCCGTCATCCAGGTCATCGCCGCCCTGTTCGCGGCCGTCTGTCTCGTCATCGCCTTCATCGCCGCGGGCGTCGCGGTCGTATCGGGCGTCTTCATGCTTCTGGCCGTCGCCGCCCTGGGCTTCATCGCCTGGAGCGCCCTGCGGCGCGCCTTCAGCAAGGCTCGCGGGCCGTCATCCCCGCCCTCCGGGCCGTAGGAAAACCGCCGAAACACGGCTGCGCGCTTGCGTCGCGCGGCATGGCGCCGTTTCGCCATCTTGAGTTTGAGCGTCGGGCGCCCTAACTTCCTTGCCCGGTCACGCAACGCCCCCGTGGCCGCAGCGGTACCGGAACGTCTCTCACCTGTCTTCGGGCGTAGCAAGAAACTCACGACACAATGGAAAAAGTGCCGATGACGGCCGAGGGATATCGCTCCCTCGACGATCAACTCAAGCAATTGAAGTCGGTGGAACGACCCAGCGTGATCGCCGCCATCGCGGAAGCCCGCGAACATGGCGATCTGTCTGAAAACGCCGAGTACCACGCCGCCAAGGAACGCCAGGGCTGGATCGAAGGCTCGATCGCCGAGATCGAGGACAAGCTGTCGCGCGCCCAGGTCATCGACGTGTCCAAGCTGTCGGGCGACCAGGTCAAGTTCGGCGCCACCGTCACCTTCGTGGACGAGGACACCGAGGAAGAAGGCGTCTATCAGATCGTCGGCGAACACGAAGCCGACGTGAAGCTGGGCAAGATCTCCATCGCCTCGCCGATCGCCCGCGCCCTGATCTCGAAAGAGGTCGGCGACGTGGTCGAGGTCAACACGCCCGGCGGCGTGAAGGCCTATGAGATCCTCAAGGTCGAGTGGAAGTAACCTCCGCCGACATCGAGGCTGAAGGCAGGGCGCGCGGCATGGCCGCGCGCCCTCTTTCCATCTGGGTCGTGTCCGACGGCCGCACCGGCATCCAGAACCAGGCCTTAGGGCTGGCCGAGGCGGTCGCCCGCCTGACCCCGGCGCAGATCACGGTTCAGACCGTCCGCTGGCGCCCCGCTTTCGACCGCTGGCCGTCGGCGCTGAAGACGCCCGCCATGCTGGCGCCGGGGTCGTTCGATCCGCGCGGCGTGACCGAATGGCCCGACCTGTGGATCGCCACGGGTCGCGCCAGCCTGCCGTTGTCGGCGCGCGTGCGCGGCTGGAGCGGCGGCAAGACCTTCGTCGTCCAGACCCAGGATCCGCGCTGGCGCAACGACCGCTACGACCTGATCGTCGCCCCCGCCCACGACGGGTTGAGCGGCCCCAACGTCCTGTCGATCACCGGCAGCCCCCATCGCATCACCCGTGAAAGACTGGCCGAGGCCGCGCCCGCCTTCGCCGCGCGCATCGCCCCCCTGCCCCATCCGCGCGTGGCGGTGATGGTCGGCGGCGCGTCCGCCGCCTTCGACCTGCCGCCCGCCCACGCCGCCGAACTGGCCGACCGGATCGCCGAGGCCGTATCGGCCGCGAACGGCGCCCTGCTGCTGACCTATTCGCGCCGCACGCCCGAAGCGGCCAAGGCGGCGATGAACGAGCGCCTGTCGGCCCTGCCCGGCTGGATCTGGGACGGCGAGGGCGACAACCCCCTGTTCGCCATGCTGGACGGCGCCGACCACATCCTCGTCACCGAGGACAGCGCCAATATGGCGACCGAGGCCGCCTCGACCGGCAAGCCCGTCCACATCCTGCCGATGGTCGCGAAGAAGGCGCCGGGCAAGTTCGCCCGCCTGCACGCCGATCTTCAGGCGCGCGGCGCCGCCCGACCCTTCGACGGGTCGCTGGCGCCCTGGGCCTATGAGCCGCTGAACGAGACCGAGCGCGCCGCCCGCGCCGTGCTGGCGGCGACGCGCCGCGCCTAGTCGCCGCCGCCGTCGGAACCGTCGCTGTGGTGGCTGTTCACGCAGGGAACGCCGTCCGTCAGCGGCGCAGCCTCTTCATTCTTCTTGTCCGCTCGCTTGACGCCGCTCAGCCCCATCAGGGCCACGCCCAGACCCGAACCGATGGCCACGCCCAGCGCCAGCCACATCGCCAGATTGTCGGTCGCCGCGCCGATCCCGGCGCCGATCGCGATGCCCGCGCCGATGCCGACCGGCATCCACGCCGCCCTGTTCACCTGTTTCATCTGGTCCCCCCCCGTTGAAAACCCGAGCTAGCCCAGCGACAGCCGGGCCATGTTCTGATCGCCGCGCTGACAGGTCGGCCCGCTCTCGGAACGGATCGACACCCCCGCCGCCGCCAGTTCGGCCAGGAAGACCTGTCCGGCGTCCGGCTGGGCCTCGCGTCCCTCGGCTGCGGGCGCGCCCGGCGCCGGTCGGCACAGGCTCACGGTCGGCGCGGCGCGCCAGCGCGCCAGGGCCCAGACCATGCGGGCGCGCGCCTCGGCGTCGCCCAGGTCCACCGCCTTCGGCTCCTGCACCGGCGGCGTCACCCACACGTCCACCCCGTCGAACCGCGTCCGCAGGGCCGCCTCCAGCGCATAGGCGCTGTCCAGGTCCAGCCCCGCATCGGGCCGCAGCAGGACGATGGCCCGCCGCCCCTCGGCGTCGGTCATCACCGCATCGGTGGCGAAGGGCACGGCCTCGGCCAGGCGGTTGCGCAGGGCTGCCGCCGGATCAGGGGCCGCCGACTGGCTGGTCTGCACGGCGCGCGCCGCCGCCTGCGGATCGGCCACGACGATCTGGTCCAGGGTCGCCGACACCGGCACGTGCAGGGCGCCGGTCAGCCGCTCCTGCAGCCGCGCCTGGGCGTCGGCCACCAGCTTGCGCGTGCTGACCAGAGCCGAGACCGTCACGCCGCGCCCCTCGCTGCGCGCGTCCAGCAGGGTGATGCGCGACTCGGCGCCGGCGAAGATGTCCTCGACCGCCACCCGGGTCTCGGCCGTGGCCCGGCTCTCCAGGGCGATGCTGCGCAGCGACAGGGCCAAGGGCACGGCCAGCAGGACGAACACGACCATGACCGCCACCCCGCGCCAGGGCTTGGGCCGCTCCAGCAGACGCGGCCGGAAGCCGTAGAAGCCCGCCGTCACCGTCGCCGCCAGGGCGATGGCCACCAGGTTGGTCATGAACAGGAAGAAGGCGCCCCCCGCGATCGACAGGTCGCCGGTCCCCAGGCCGAAGCCCACCGTCGCGACCGGCGGCATCAGGGCGGTGGCGATGGCCACGCCGATGATGGTCTCGCCGCGCTGGCGGATCACCGCATAGGCGCCCGCGATCCCGGAGAAGACCGCGATCAGCAGATCGAAGAAGTTCGGCCGGGTGCGGGCCAGGATCTCGGCCGTCGGCTCCTTCAGCGGCGACAGCAGGGTCAGCAGGATCGCCACGAACAGGGCCAGCCCCACCCCGACGCCCAGCGCCGTCAGCGACTGCTTCAACTCGTTCCAGTCCAGCAGGGCCAAGGAGAAGCCCATGGCCACGATCGGCCCCATCATCGGCGACACCAGCATGGCCCCGATCACCACCGCCGGCGACGACAGCATCAGGCCCAGGGCCGCGATGGCGGCCGAGATCACCGTCATCATCAGATAGCGGCCGCTCAGCCCGCCGTTCTCATAGACGGCGGCGGCGGCCTCGGCGTGATCCACGCCGCGCCGGGCGCTGACCAGCAGACGACGCAGCAGGTTTCGGGTCTGGGCGGCGGCGGGCGTTTCGGCGGTCATGCCCGTTTCATATCCCTCCATGAAGCGTGACGGAACGACAGGCGTCGCGAAATCGGGAATCAGCGCCTAAATAGGAGCCATGACCCAAGCCAAAGCCCCAGCCCGCACCGTCCGCGTCGCCATCATCGGTTCCGGCCCCGCCGGCTGGACCGCCGCCATCTACGCCGCTCGCGCCTCGCTGAACCCGGTGATCATCGCCGGCCTGCAGCCCGGCGGCCAGCTGACCATCACCACGGACGTCGAGAACTATCCCGGCTTCGCCGAGACCATCCAGGGCCCCTGGCTGATGCAGCAGATGCAGGCCCAGGCCGAGCACGTCGGCACGGAGGTCATCCACGACATCGTCACCCAGGCTGACCTGTCCCAGCGCCCCTTCCGCCTGACGCTGGACTCGGGCGCCGAGATCCTGGCCGAGACGGTCATCATCTCCACCGGCGCCCAGGCCAAATGGCTGGGTCTGGACTCCGAGGCTGAGTATCAGGGCTTCGGCGTCTCGGCCTGCGCCACCTGCGACGGCTTCTTCTATCGCGGCAAGCAGGTGGTGGTGGTCGGCGGCGGCAACACCGCCGTCGAGGAAGCCCTGTTCCTGACCAACTTCGCCGAGACCGTCACCGTGGTTCACCGCCGCGACGAGTTCCGCGCCGAGAAGATCCTGCAGGACCGCCTGTTCGCCCATCCCAAGATCAAGGTGATCTGGGACGTGGCCGTCGAGGAAGTCGTCGGCGTGGTCGACGGCGTGGCCCGCAACGTCACCGGCGTGCGCCTGAAGAACGTCAAGACCGGCGAGATCAGCGAAATCCCCGCCGACGGCGTCTTCATCGCCATCGGCCACGCCCCCTCGTCCGAACTGTTCAAGGGCCAGCTGGAAACCAATTCCGGCGGCTATCTGCGGGTCAAGCCGGGCACGGCGGCGACCGCCATCGAAGGCGTCTGGGCCGCCGGCGACGTCACCGACGACGTCTATCGCCAGGCCGTGACGGCGGCGGGCATGGGCTGCATGGCCGCCCTCGAAGCCGCCCGCTTCCTCGCCGAGGAAGACCACAAGGCCGCCCAACACCCCATCAGCCACAAGGAAGCCGAGAAGATCGGCGCCTGGTGAGTCCTCAGGCCCCGCCCTGATCCGACAGGGCGGGCGCCGCCCGCGGCAGGCGCACCGTCGCCCGCAGCCCGCCTTCGGGGCGATCGCCCAGGACCACGCCGCCGCCGCTGCGCTCGATGATCGAACGGCTGATCGCCAGGCCCAGCCCCGCCCCGCCCGTGGCGCGGCTGCGCGACGCCTCCAGCCTGTGAAAAGGCGAGAACACCGCTTCCAACTGATCTGACGGCAGGCCCGGCCCTGAATCGTCGATGATGCAGACAACCGCGCCCTCCTCGGACATCACGGCGACCTCGGCTCGATCGCCGTACAGCACCGCGTTGTCGATCAGATTGGACAGCGCCCGGTCCAGTTGGTCCCGATCGCCGTTGACCAGATACTCGCCGTCCGCCGCCAGCCTCACGTCCCGCCCCATTGCGACCTGCCGCGTCGCCATTTCGCGCGCCAGATCCGCCAGGTCGACAGGCTCGATGGTCCACGGCGCATCCTCGCCCCGCACATAGGTCAGCAGTTGGGCGATCAGCCGCTCCATGCGCGCGATGTCGGCCGCCGCGGCCTCGCGCGGCGTGGCCGCCAGCCCCTCGACCCTCAGACGCAGGCCGGTCAGCGGCGTGCGCAGGTCATGGGCGACGGCGGCCATGATGGCGGTGCGCTCCTTCAGCGCCTCGCCCAGACGGTCGCGCATGGCGTCCAGCGCCCGGGCCGCTTCCTGGGCCTCGCGCGGGCCGCCGACGAAGGCCGCCGCACGACAGTCCCCCCGCGTCGCCTCGGCCAGCCGCTGGAAGGGCGCAGTCAACCGTCCGGCGCCCCACAAGGCCAGCGGCATCAGGACAGCGGCGGCGATCAGGAAGGCCAGCGCCATGCGCAGGCGCTGCGGCGTCAGCCAAGGCGACGGCGGCGTCGCCACGACCCAGCGCCCGTCCGCCTGACGCGCCGCCGCCTCGAAGGGCGCAAAGCTCATTCCCGGCGACAGGGCCATGCTCGTCAGCAGGGTCTTCATCCCCTCGGAGAGCGGCCCTGACGGCGCAGACGGCCCGCCCGCCGGGCCGCGCTCGGGGCTCAACGGCCGCACCCGCACCTCAGCGTCCAGCAGCACCGCCAGCCCGGCCTGGGCCACCAGGGCCCGCCCCTCGTGCGCCGCCTTGAACGGCGGCGCGGCGACGACGCGACGCCGCCAGCCGGTCTCCGCGTCTCCCGTCACAGCCGCCTCGGCCTCGGCCAGCGTCACCCGTGCGGGCGGCGGAGCGGGAAAGGCCAGGGCGATGACGAAGGCGACCGTCAGACTCAGCAGGATAGCCGCGACGGTGAAGCCCGCCGCCAAGGTGCGAATGGACAGGCTGCGGATGCTCATCCCCGCACCGGCGTTCGGAAGCGATAGCCCGCCCCGCGCACCGTCTCGATCAACGGCGCCTGTCCCGGCCGGTCCAGCTTGCGCCGCAGGCGGCTGACCGCCAGATCGACCGCTCGGTCGAAATTCTCGGCCAGCGGCCCGTGGGTGTTCTCCAGAATCTGATCGCGGCTGAGGATGCGCCCCGACGATCGCAAGAAGGTCAGCAGCAGGGCGAACTCGCCCCCTGTCAGCTCGACCGGCGCTCCCGCCGGATCGGTCAGGCGCCGCGTCTCGACCTCCAGCGTCCAGCCCTCGAAGATCAGCGGCCGATCGGTCGCCTCGTCCAGAAGGGCGGGGCGACGCAACACTGCGCGGACGCGGGCCAGGAGCTCGCGCGGCTCGAACGGCTTGGGCAGATAGTCGGCGGCCCCGACCTCCAGCCCGACGATGCGGTCGGTGGTCTCGCCCATGGCGCTCAGCATCAGCACCGGCGCCCGCCCCTGCAGCCGTCGACAGATCGACAGCCCGTCCTCGCCCGGCATCATCACATCCAGAACGACCAGGTCCGGCGCGGCCTCGGCCAGCCGCGCGTCCATCGCCCCGCCGCTGTCGGCGGTCCGCACGGCATAGCCGGCGCCCGACAGATAGTCCTGCAGCGCCGCCCTCAGGCTGGCGTCGTCATCAACGATCAGAATGTCGGCCGTCGCGTCCATGCTCCCCCTTTTCTTCTTCCCCCTTGTATCTCTCGTGTGTCGGAACGCCCTCGGCAAGCGCCCGCAGCCGACATGAAGGCGATACGAACGCCCACGAGCCTGTCTTCCCATCTTCGGAGACGCCCATGCTCGCCCTCGTTCTGCTGCTGACCTCGACCGCTCCCTCCCCGGTCCCCGATTCGATGTGCGCCCGCGCTCTGCGTGCTGCGCCCGATCTCAGTTGCGCGGCGGCGGATCACGGCGTCGCCCTGGCCGCCTCGCCAGCGGAAGCGGAACGGCTGGCGAGCTATGCACGCGCGGGCGAAGCCCGCTTCAGCACCCGCTTCGACCGCGACATCGCCCCCTATGTCGTCGTCTCGACCCCGCCCCTGCCCGACCGGGCCGCGCTGAACGCCGCGGGCTTCTCTCACATCCTGCCCTGGCCCGCGCCACGGGCGTTCGACGAGGCGGCGCGCCGCAGCATCGAACAAGGCGCGCGCCGTTTCGCCGCCTCCCAGAACATGAGCCCGGCCCAGACCGAGGAAGTCGTCGCCCGCGCCCTGTCCCAGATCCCCGACGCCAAGGCCCAGGCTGCGCTGGACGCCGGCATGGTCCCGCATGAACTGGGCCACCTGTGGTTCACCGCCGCCTTCTGGCCCGAGCGCACTGAAACGGACCCTGTCGCCCCGCGCCACTACGGCGGCCCCGGCCCCGACTGGCTGGACGAAGCCGCCGCCGTCATTCTGGAAGACGAGCCGACCGCCGCCCAGCGCCGCGACCACTTCCGCGCCCTGATGAAGGGAGAGGCGGTCCCCTCCGTCGGTCCCATCAACGGCCGCGCCATACTGCTGGACCTGCCCGGCTTGTTGGCGCGCGAGCATCCCGGTCTGGCGCGCGCCGTCGCGGTCGCGCCCGAACTGGCCGTCAAAGGCGGCGTCGGCGTCAGCTTCACCCCGGCGGGCGCCGGTCCTCGCCCGGCCGCGCTCGAGCGCGTCTTCTACATCCAGACCCGTGTCTTCGCCGACTATCTGATCCGCATCTCAAACCGCCCGGCCATCCTCGCCGTCATCGCCCAGGCGATGGCGAACGGACGCAGCTTCGAAGACTGGTTGGCGTCTGACGGCGCAGCCCATGGCCTGCCCTCGACCCTCTCCGCCCTCAGCGACGGCTGGCGAGACTACGCCTTAGGCGTTTAGGCGATCGCCCGTCCTCACCCCTGAGGCTTGCCGACCTCTTCGACCGCCATGGGGGTGACGCCGGCGGGCGGCGGGGCGGTCACGGTCACGCTGGGGACGGCGCCGCTCTCGAAAGCCTTGAGCCGTTCGTTGATGGCGGCGATCTCGTCCTTGCCGGCCTGGCGGCGGCCGCCCAGGCTGGCGACGCCCACCACGCGGGTCTGGCCGTCGATCTCGACCGTGCGCAGTTCGCCCGACCTGGCGCCGTCCAGCGCCGCTTCCACGCTGTCGGCGGCCGTGGCCAGCAGGACGCGGGACTGGGCGAAGCGGGCCTCGTCGATCGACGGCTCGCGGCCGGAATAGGCGGTGACGAAGGCGGCGGTCTCACCGGCCGCGCCCTTCCAGCGATAGAAGATGTGCGCCCCGACCTGGGTGATCTTGGCCAGGCTGGGCGACCACCAGGGGTGGACGTAGTCGGCGTGGTAGTGGGTCGCCGTGCCCACGCGCTCGGACACATGGCCGTTCAGGGCGCGCGCCGCGACCCGCTCGGCCCGGTCCCAGGCCCAGCGCACCGGGCCCCGCGCCAGGGAGCCGTCGCAGGTGAAGCTGAACTGGCAGCCCGTGGTCCGCTCGGCGCCCTGATAGACGACGCCGCAGACGCTGGAGGGATAGTTGGGATCGCGCACCCGGTTCAGCACCACCTGGGCCACGCCCTCCTGCCCCTCGGTCGGCTCCAGCGCCGCCTCGTAATAGACGGCCTGGGTCAGGCAGCGCAGGGCGCGCCGACGCGACGCCTCGTCCGCCGGACGGAACAGGAAGGGCCGCGCGGGCTGAAGCGCGCCCAAGGCGTTGGGCATGGCGGCGTTCAACTGCTGCGCCGCGACGCCGGCCACGCCCTGATCCAAGGAGGGCTTGCCGCCCAGGGTCAGACTCTCCCAGCCGGGGGTCAGGCCGTATAGCTCGGGCAGGCCCAGCGCCGGGTCGTGCCGACGCGCGATCGCCAGCTGCCCCGCATCCATCCGCGCCGTCACCGCCGCCAGGCCGTCCGGCCCCAGGTCGCCGCCCGTGGCGCGGGCCACGGCTTCGGCGGTGCGGTCGATGTCGGGGCGCGGGGTCGAACTGGCCGACATGGCCACGCCCATCGCCGCCAGGGTCACGGCCATGGCGGCAGGCGCCGCTGCCACAGCCCGGCGTCCGGTCGTCTTCAGCGGCGTAAGGCGGCCGAGGTCCATGCGATGTCCGTATAGCGGCGTCTGACGGCGCCGGAAATCAGCGATCTGCATGACCGCCCAATCCGGCGCTTTTCAGACGCGAAGATTACCGTTCCGTGAGGCGGAAGCGGCGATCTCCTCCCCGCTTAACGATCGCCCAGGCTGGAGCGCAGCATCCAGGCGGCCTTTTCGTGGGCGGCGAGACGCTGGGTCATCAGGTCGACCGAGGCCTCGTCCCCCACCTCGTCGGCGGCGTCCAGGGCCGCGCGCGCGGTCGAGATGACCACGCCATGGTCCTTGATCAGCTCCTTGAGCATTTCGGACGAATCCTTCTCGGGATCGCCGTCCTTGATCGAGGTCAGATTGGCGAAGGCCGAGGCGCTCTGCGGGGCCAATTCGCCCAGGGCGCGGATGCGCTCGGCGATGTCGTCCAGGGCGGCCCAGATCTCGCGGTACTGCTCTTCCAGCAGGTTGTGCAGGCTGAAGAACTCCGGCCCGCGCACGTTCCAGTGATAGCCGTGCGTCTTCAGATAGAGGGCGTAGCTGTCGGCCAGGGCCTTGGACAGTTCGCGCGCGACGTCGGCGCGTTCCTTGGGCTTGAGACTGGTGTCGATGGCGTTCATGACGGCTCCCGTTGGCAGTGCTGTGTGAAGATCAGCCTTGCAGTTAGGTCGCCGAACGCACGATCCAAGAGGTCGGCGGCGACGCGTCGCAGGAATCTTCGCCCCTGTAACGCGACGGCCGCTTGAGCGTTGCCCCTCCCGGTCAAGGAGGGGGCATGGCGCGTGCTTAGCGCTGGCGCGCCTTGCGGGCGGCGTAGCGCGCGTCGCGGGCCGCCTTCTGCTCTTCCTTGGTCAGTTGCTTGCGCTCCTTGCGGGCGGCGCGCTTGGCGGCGTCGACCTCTTCCTGGGCGGCCATTTCGGCGGCCAGGCGGGCGGCTTCCTTCTCAGCCTTCTCGCGGCGCGCCTCGGCCTTGGCCAGTTCGTGCTGCTGGCGGATCGCTTCCTTCTCGGCGGCGCGCTTTTCGGCGAGTTTCTCGAACTCGGGATCCTGAACGGTCGGCTTCGGCTTGAACCGGGCCAGCAGGGCTTGTTTGGCGTCTTTCTGGGCGGACAGGCGGTCGTTGAAGCCGGTGTTCTTGAGGTCGCGCATGCTGAGAGGCGGGTGTCCTTGATAGGGAATGGATATGACGAAAAAGGCCGATCGCCAGGGCGACGGCCGCAGATCGGGCCGGAAGGCGCATCTCGACGCGCTCGACCCGGCGCGAGGCCAAAGCCGAATTTCACGCCGAAATCAAGCTCTACGGCCCGTTTTCATGGGATTTAGCGGCGATGGGGCCGCCAGAACGCAGAATACGGCCGCTCGACGCGGCCGCATCCATGTCGATGAATCAGTGCGGCTTCTGGGCGTGGCCGACGGCCGCGCCGGCGGCGCCGCCGACCGCCGCTCCGACCGGACCGGCCACCACGGCCCCGGCGACCGCGCCGGTGGCGGCCTTCTGTTCAATGCTGTGGCCGCAGGCCGACAGGGCCAGGGCTCCGGCGCCGGCCAGCACCAGGACGGCCAGACGGGAAGCTATGCGGGTCATGGGTCAACTCCTTGAAATAGCACAGCTTGCAACGCGAGAGTCGCAGGCAGGTTCCCATCTATGGCGCGACTCTGACGAACAAGATGTCACACCCTGATCAATAGCTTATTCGCACCCCACGTACATCATCGCCAATCTTCCATCAGCATACAAATACAGTCTTCATAAGAAATTCTAAGGCGCAATTTCGTCACGATTAAAAACAATCCAAATAATGACTGAATGTCATTTTCCCTATGCTGAGGAAATTACAATTCTAGCGAATCAGTCACATTGAGGCCATGATCGGGTGGATAAAGGCCCGCCTTCGAGGGCCGGCGTTCAGTCGGCGTTCGCCCGACCTGCTTAAGCGCGACGCGTCCTTGTCGCCGGGGTTCGGGATCTACGGGGGCGGCATCCTCGCCCTGTTGTACAGGACTACGCCTTTGTTTCTCTCCTCGCAGACGCGTGCGCTGATGCACGCCGCCCGCTCATTCCGCCTGCGCCCCACGACGGCTGCAGCGGCGTTCGGCGGCGTCGTCGGCCTCGCAGTCGGAGGGGCCTATCTGGGCGGCCTGGCCGCCCAGGCCTCGACCATGCGCGCCCAGGCCGAGCGCCTGCAGGACGCCGGCGCCGGCGGCTATACTCAGGAAGCCCTGGCCCAGGCGGCCGGCGGTCTGGACGCCAGCGCCCTGACCATCGCCCATCGCCATGACCCCTATTCCGTCGCCGGCTCGGCCCAGCGCGACCGCCAGGCCGAACTGCTGACCGCCCGGCTGGAGCAGCTTCAGGGCCAGGACGGCCTGCGCCGTGAGTCCGCGACCAAGGTCTCCGCCGCCCGTCCCTTCCGCCTTGACGGCGCCCTGGACCAGTCGCGCGACCTCGATTGCCTGACCCAGGCCGTCTATTATGAAGCGCGCGGCGAAGGCCGCGACGGCATGAAGGCCGTGGCCCAGGTGGTGCTGAACCGCGCCCGCCACCCCGCCTTCCCCAACACCGTCTGCAGCGTCGTCTATCAGGGCGCCAATCGCAGCACGGGCTGCCAGTTCAGCTTCACCTGCAACGGCGCCATGCGCGGCCGCGTCAATCGCGCCGCCTGGAACCGCGCCCGCGAAGTGGCGACCAAGGCTCTGTCGGGCCAGGTCTTCGCCGCCGTCGGCAACGCCACCCACTTCCACACCACCGCCGTCTCGCCGTCATGGCGCAACAGCCTGGTGCGCGTGAACCAGGTCGGCGACCACCTGTTCTACCGCTTCGGCGGCCGCTCGGGCGGCAGCCAGGCCTTCGCCTACAACCCGCGCCCGTCGGGTCCGGCCGAGCAGGCTCCGCGCCTGATTCAGGCCAGCCTCGACCCGGTGGAGACCGCCCGCAACGCCTCGGGCGCCGTGGCCTACACCGCCGTCCTGGCCCGCGAAGCCCTGACCTCCGGCGGCAAGACGGAAGAGCGTCCGGTCGCCGCGCCGCGCGCCTCCGCGACGCCAGCACCGACGGCGACGCCCCCGGCCGCGCCGAAGCCCGCCGCCGCACCCGTCACGGTCAACGCCGAGGCCTGATCGCGCGCCTCAAGGGTGCGTCTGGCGGTGGGTCGTCAGATTCTGCTGCAGATTGCCGTAGCGCCCCTGCTGGCTCAGGTTGACGTCTGCGTCGCCCGGCTGACCGGACTGCACGCCGTTCGCCCGGTCGCGCCGATCAGCGGCGGCCTCATCCTTCAGCTGGGCGCCGCGATCGGCGAAGCTGCGTTGCTCCCTGGGCGGCTGTGGGGCCCTGGTCATGGCGTCTCTCCTTCGAGGTCGCGCCCTCCCGCCCCATGAAAACGGCCCCCCGCCGGGCCCGTTCCCCGAAAAACCCCGGTCCGCGTCCGCTCAGCCGGCGTCCAGGCCGATGTCGAGCTGCATGACCGAATGGGTCAGGGCGCCCACGGAGATGACATCCACCCCCGTCGCGGCGATGCCTGCGACGGTGCTCAGGTTCACCCCGCCCGACGCCTCCAGCACCACCGGCCCGAAGGCGCTGTCGCGCACCCGCCGCACCGCCTCGGCCATGTCGTCCAGGCTGAAGTTGTCCAGCATGACGACGTCCGGCCGCTCGGGCAGCACCTCGTCCAGCTGATCCAGACTGTCGACCTCGACCTCGACCTTCATCAGGTGGGGGGCGAAGGCCCTGGCGCGGCGCACCGCCTCGCCCGCCCCGCCGCAGACGGCGACGTGGTTGTCCTTGATCAGGATGGCGTCATCCAGACCGAAGCGATGGTTCAGCCCGCCGCCGCAGGCCACCGCGTGCTTCTCCAGCGCGCGCAGCCCCGGCGTCGTCTTGCGCGTGTCGGCGATGCGCGCCTTGGTCCCCGCGACCGCCTGCACATAGGTCCGCGTCAGGGTGGCGATGCCGCACATCCGGCCCAGCAGGTTCAACGCCGTCCGCTCGGCCGCCAGCAGGGCGCGGGCGTTGGCCTCGACCGCGATCAGCACCGCTCCGGCCTCGAACGCCTCGCCGTCGGCGACCTTCACCGTCACCGTCGCCTGCGGGTCCAGCGCGTGAACGGCGATCCTGACCACCGCCCCGCCCGCCATCACCCCGGCCTGACGCGCGCAGAAGACGGCGCTGAAGCGGGCGTCCTCGGGGATGCAGGCCTGCGCCGTCACATCGCCCGTGCGGCCCAGATCCTCGGCCAGCGCCATGCGCACCACGGGCTCGATCAGCAGGTCCGGCAGGGTTCGAGTCACGGAAACGTCCTTCGTCATTCAGATCACGGCCGCCAGGGCGGCGAGCGTCGCCGCCTCGGCCTCTTCGTCGCGCGCCGGCGCCGGCGCTATGCGCATCCGCGTGTGCTCGGCCCTCGGCAGGCTGTCGGGGAAGTCGCGGCGATAGTGGCCGCCCCGGCTTTCGCGCCGGTTCAGCGCTCCTTCGGCGACCAGACGCGCCGCCGTCAGGCACGCCGCCGTCGGATAGGCCTTCGCCAGGTCGTCGATCAGGGCCAGCAGCGCCGTCAGCCCCGCCTCGTCCCGCACCACGCCCGCATGGCGCGTCATGGCCGCACGCAAGGTCGCCAGCGCCTCGGGCGGCAAATCCGTCATCGCCTGCGCCGCCGCCAGCGGCCGCCGCTCGGGCTGGACCTCGGCCGCCGCCGCCCGCCCCGCGCGCCGCCCGAACGCGCCCGCCTCCAGCAGGGAGTTGGACGCCAGCCGGTTGGCCCCATGCACCCCCGTCGCCGCGCACTCTCCGATGGCGAACAGGCCGGGAACCGTGGTGCGCCCCTCGTCGTCGGCGACGATCCCACCCATGTGATAGTGGGCCGCCGCCGCCACCGGAATCGGGCTGACGCGCGGGTCCAGCCCCGCCCTCATGCAGGCGGCGAAGACCGCCGGAAACTCATGCGGAAAGGCCTCGCCCACCGCCTTGGTCGCGTCGAGGAAGGCCCCGCGCCCCTCGACCCGCGCCGCGTGCACCGCCCGCGCCACGATGTCCCGCGGCGCCAGATCGGCGTCGGGATGATCGCCCAGCAGGAAGACGCCGCGCCCATCGACCAGCCGCGCCCCCTCGCCGCGCAGGGCCTCGGTCGCCAGCGGCGCCGGGTCCAGCCCCACGTCGATCGCCGTCGGGTGGAACTGCACGAACTCGGGGTCCAGAATCTCGGCTCCCGCCTGCCAGGCCAGCGCCAGCCCCTCGCCGCGCAGGGCCGACGGGTTGGTGGTCGCCTCGAACAGGCCGCCGATCCCGCCGGTGGCCAGCACCACGGCGGGCGCGAACACCTCGTCCAGCTGGCCGCCTCGGCGCTCGATCACCGCGCCGCGCACCCGACCGTCCACGTCGCGGATCAGGCCGCGCAGCCGTCCGTCTTCCCAGATTTCAATGGCCTTCGTCGCCCGCGCGGCGGCGACCACGGCCGACAGGATCGCCCGCCCCGCGCCGTCGCCGCCCACCCGCGCCACGCGCGGCAGGCTGTGCGCCGCCTCCAGACTGACGGAAAAGCCGCCGTCGGCGTCGCGGTCGAAGGGCGCGCCCAGCGCCGCCAGCCACTCGACCGTCTCACGCCCCCGCGTCGTCAGGGCGCGCGCCGCCTCGGCCTCGACCAGACCGGCGCCCGCGCCTTCGGTGTCCTTGGCGTGCAGGGCCGCGCTGTCCTGCGGCGACAGGGCCGCCGCCATCCCGCCCTGCGCCCAGGCCGAGGAGCAGGCGTTCAGCAACGGCTCGGGCGTCACCACCAGCACCTTGCCGTCCAGGCCGAGCGCCCCGGCCGCCTCCAGCGCCGCCGACAGGCCCGCCAGCCCGCCGCCGATGATCAGAGGACCGTCATGCCGGATGCGCGCCATTCGCCTAGCGGCCTCCCAAGCCGAAGAACCGCAGGCCCATCTCGAACGCCGGTTCGACCGCCCCGCCCGTCAGCGGCAGCAGGGCGCCGATCGCCGCCGCCGCGCAGACCACGGCCGTCAGCAAATAGAGGGCCAGGCTGCGCCCCGCCTCGGGCCAGCTCAGCTTTCCCCACGCCGCGCGCCAGACGCCGCGCTTCAGATGGCCGAACACCGCCAGTCCCAGAAACACCGCCAGGATGAACCGCCCCGTCGACACGCCCCACCACACGGCCAGACCGCCGATGAGCAACAGCACCACCTGCTCCAACCGCGGATGCACCCGCGTGAGCACCGGCCCCAGCGCCTTGGACCCGTCCAGCGGCGGGGCGGGCAGCAGGTTCAGCAGATTGATCATGGCGATGAAGAAGGCGCCCATCAGCCACTCCGGCGACTTCATCGCCAGGCCCACGGCCACGAAGGGGATCATGGCCAGCAGGCCGAACGCCGGCCCCGCCAGCGACACCAGCACCCCGTGCCACTCGCTCTTCGGCTCGCGCTGGCCCTTCGCCAGTCCGCCCAGGAAGGGGATGATGTAGATGCGCGCCGGCCCCATGCCGACCCGGTTCATCGCCAGCACATGGCCGTACTCGTGCACGAACAGGCCGAACAGCACCGCCCCCGCCACGACCCAGCTGCCGGTCAGAAACCACAGGAACCCCGCCATAAGCAGGGTCGAGACCACCGCCCAGACCGGATGCTGGCCCTTGTCCTCCTGCGACGGCGCCTCATGGCGCGCGCTATAGCGCGGCGTCTCGGACGCGGGCGCAGGCGCAGACTTCGACCCGTCGCGAGACCCCCAAGGCCCCTCGACGCTCATCCTTCTCCCCTCGGGGGAGAAGGTGGACGGCGGAGCCGGACGGATGAGGGGGACGCCAGCCACACCCTCGCCGTCTCACCCGTATCCGACAGCCCCCTCATCCGAGGCGCTGCGCGCCCCACCTTCTCCCCCGAGGGGAGAAGGATTGCGGACAGGGCCATCAGATCAGCTCCACATCAACATGATGCCGCGCCTTGACCAGGTCGTAGCGCGCGGGCTTCGACGGCGGCGGCAGGTCGATCATCCGCTGCACCGCCAGGCGCGCCTTCTCCAGCATGTCTTCGGGAACCGTCACCTCGAACTGCATGTGCAACAGGCAGTCGCGGATGTTCTCCAGCGTGATGCGCTTCATGTGCGGGCACAGGTTGCACGGCCCGACGAACTCCACCTCGGGCACGTCGCCCTTGATGTTCGAGGCCATTGAGCATTCGGTGATCAGCACCACCCGCTTGGGCCGACGCTTTTCAACATACTCCGTCATGGCCGCGGTCGAACCGGCGAAGTCGGCGGCGCGCAAAATCTCTTCGGGGCATTCCGGGTGGGCCAACACCTCGGCGTCCGGCCAGGCGTCGCGCATGTCGGCGATGTCCTGCGTGGTGAAGCGCTTGTGCACCTCGCAGTGTCCCGCCCAGGCGATGATGCCCACCGTCGTCTGGGCCGCCACGTTGCGCGCCAGATATTCGTCGGGGATCAGGATGACCTTGTCGACGCCCCACTCCTTGGCCGCCCATTCGACGACCTGCACGGCGTTGGCGCTGGTGCAGCAGATGTCCGTCTCGGCCTTCACATCGGCCGTGGTGTTCACATAGGTGACGACCGGCAGGCCCGGATGCCGCTCCTTGATCAGCCGCACGTCCGCCCCCGTGATCGAGGACGCCAGCGAGCATCCCGCGCGCAGGTCGGGGATCAGCACCGTCTTGTCCGGCGACAGGATCTTGGACGTCTCGGCCATGAAATGAACGCCCGCCTGAACGATCACCCTGGCCTTGGACTTGGCGGCCTCCTTGGCCAGCCCCAGGCTGTCGCCGACATAGTCGCCCACCCCGTGAAAGATCTCGGGCGTCATATAGTTGTGAGCCAGGATGACCGCGTCGCGCTCGCGCTTCAGCCGGTTGATCTCGCTGATCAGTCGGGCCTGCTCGGGCCACTCCAGCGGGGTGACATGGTCCTTGACCTTCTCCCACACCGGGGCGGTCTCTTCCGCCAGTTCCTTCGACAGACCGAAAGCGCCGTCCGCCATCGTCCCTACTCCCTATCGGCCGTCTGCGCGGCCCCGACTTATGCTCAAACTTAGCATAAGCAGGCGCAATGTAGGCTCTTCCGCACACGGCGCAAGGGAAATCGGGTCAGTCTTCCAGGGTGAACAGGGCGTCCAGCGGCACGCCCAGCGCCTGCGCCAGCGTCAGGGCTACCAGCACCGAAGGGGTGAAGACCCCGTTCTCCACCGTATTCACCGTCTTGCGCGACAGCCCGGCCCGGTCGGCCAGTTCCTGCTGCGTCAGGCCCGCCGACGTGCGGACGGCCTTCAGCTTCACGACCAGACGCGGATCAGCCACCGGCGGCCCGCCGGTCCAGCTGCCAGTAACGCAGCCCCGCCGCCGAGGCCGTGACGAACATCAGCCCCGGCATGGCCGCCACCGCCGCCTGCGGCTTCCACAGGCCGAGGGCGAAGACGATCACCATCCCCGCCAGCGCCACGCCCAAAGCTGCGTTCAGCGCCGAACGTCTGAATGACAGGGTGAGTTCGTCCTCCAGCAGCCGCTTCAGCCTTCTGTCCGCGCGAATGTCGAAACCCGTGACCATCGACAGCAACAAGCCGGAAACCACCGGCGACAGTGCAGCCATGTGCCAATCGCCCGAATCCCCCTGCCCTCCGGCGATAGCCCACGCGGACTTCGTGCCCAGATAAACGAGAATGAGCGACGACAACGGCATGGTCGCCATCGCCACGGCGCGCTTCTTCTGAACGCGGTCGCGATAGCCTTCCTTGGCGCGCTCCACCCGGATGGTGTCGGAATCCGGCCCATTGTGCATTCCGAGCACCGCCGAAGCGACGACAGCGCAGAGTCCGAGCAAGGCCAAGATAGCTCCAACGGTCGCTGCGTGCTCTTCGCTACGCTGGGCCAGAAATACACCGCAGAAAGCAACTGCAAGACCAACACCGCCCAGCGCCGCGATCATCCGCAGCCGCCTTACCCGACGCCGTTCGTTCGCCTTCGCTCTTTCGAGTTCGTCGCTCATCCGCCCCTCACATGACACCTACAGGTTACATATCACCTATGGGTTACATCGCAAGACCCCAACCTTCCTTCTCCCCTTGCGGGAGAAGGTGGCTCGCGCAGCGAGACGGATGAGGGGTCTCTCCGCACCTTCCATTTGGGCAAGATCCGATCGGACAGGTCGCGAATCCCCTCATCCGACGCCTTCTCCCGCAAGGAGCGAAGGACAGGAGCGCAATTTTCGTTCTCATGCGCCGCAGCATCGCCTAGACCGGGACACGCTTCATCCTCCCCTGCGCCGCCTGACCGAGATCATCGTGCAAGACACCGTCCGCCGCATACTGACCGCCCGCGTCTATGACGTGGCTGTAGAGACCCCGCTCGATCCGCTGAAGCGACTGTCGGCGCGGATCGGGCGCCCCGCCCTGCTGAAGCGCGAGGATCTGCAGCCGGTCTTCTCGTTCAAGATCCGGGGCGCCTACAACCGGATCGCGGCCCTCACGCAGGCCGAGCTGGCGCGCGGCGTCATCTGCGCCTCGGCGGGCAATCACGCGCAGGGGGTGGCGCTGGCGGCGGCCAAACGCGGAGCGGCGGCGACCATCGTCATGCCGACCACCACGCCGGGCATCAAGGTGGCGGCGGTTCAGGGCCTGGGCGGCCAGGTGGTGCTGCACGGCGAAAGCTTCGACGACGCCTACGCCCACGCCCGCGCGTTGGAGAAACAGACCGGCGCGACCTTCGTCCATCCCTTCGACGACCCCGACGTCATCGCGGGGCAAGGCACGGTCGGGCTGGAGATCCTGCGCCAACACCCTGACCCGATCGACGCCGTCTTCATCCCCATCGGCGGCGGCGGGCTGGCGGCGGGGGTGGCGGCCATCGTCCGCTTCCTGCGGCCTGAGACGCGGTTGATCGGCGTCGAACCCGCCGAGGCCCCGACGATGAAGAGCGCCATCGAGGCCGGGCGCGTGGTCGATCTGGATCAGGTCGGCCTGTTCGCCGACGGGGTGGCGGTGCGCCGCGCCGGGTCCGAGACCTTCCGCCTGTGCCGCGACCTGCTGGACGAGATCGTGCTGGTGGACACGGACGCCATCTGCGCCGCCGTGAAGGACATCTTCGACGACGTGCGCGCCGTGGCCGAGCCGTCAGGCGCCGTGGCCCTCGCCGGGCTCAAGGCCTGGGCCGCGCGCCATCCCGGATCGGAAGCGTTGGTGGCGATCAACTCGGGCGCCAACGTCAACTTCGACCGCCTGCGCCACGTCGCCGAACGGGCTGAGATCGGCGAGGGCGCCGAGGCCTTGTTCGCTGTCTCCATGCCTGACCGGCGCGAGGACTATCACCGCTTCCTGCGCAGCCTCGACGGCCGTTCCATCACGGAATTCAACTACCGCTGGTCCGGCGACGGCATGGCCCAGATCTTCGTCGGCGTAGCCCTGCGCGACGGTGCCGCCGAGCGCGAGAGCCTGCTGCGCCATCTGACCGCCGACGGCTATTCCGTCGTGGACATGAGCGACAACGAGACCGCCAAGCTGCACGTCCGCCACATGGTCGGCGGGCGCACCATCGGCCTGCCGCACGAGCGGCTGCTGCGCTTCGAATTCCCCGAACGGCCGGGCGCCTTCCTACGCTTCCTCAACAGCCTGCAGCCCGCCTGGGCGCTGACCCTGTTCCACTATCGCAACCACGGCGACGACGCGGGCCGGGTGCTGGCGGGGGTCAGCGTCCCGCCGGATCAACAGGCGGCCCTCAGCACGGCGCTGGACGAACTGGGCTACCCCTACGTCGACGAGACCGACAACCCGGCCTGCCGCCTGTTTCTGGACGGGGCGGCCTAAACCGTCCCCGTCACTCTCGCGCTTGAACCCGCGCCTACGCCCGGCTGATCGCCTCGGCGATTTCCTCGGCGGGGCGGCCGGCCAGATCCTTGGGGATCTCGCCGACCAGACGCTCTTCCAGCGCCTTGTGCCAATGCTTGCGCAGCTGACCCAGGGTCTTGGGCGCGGCGACGACGGCCAGGGCCTCGATCTTGTTGGTCAGGGCCATGTGGTTCAGCGCCTCGGCCACGCCCATGGCGAAGCCGTCCTCGGCCTGGGTGTCGTTGTCGGGGTTGGCGTCGCTGGAACGGCGGCCCGGCGCGCCGGACAGGCGTTCGGGGATCTCGGGCGTCGCCATCGGCTTGAGCTGGATGTCGAGGTTGTGGCCGGTGTTGCGGAACAGGCTCAGCTTCTCGCCGTCGGCGACGGCGACCAGGGCCCCGTTGGGCAGGTTCATCATCAGACTCCCGAAATGAGCGCCGAAAGGGAGGGCGCTGTCAGTCTAGCGCAAACGCCCCTTGCACCGTTCCCTCCTGCGACGCTTCGTGCGCCAACAGCCACCGCTTGCGCTCCAGTCCGCCCGCATAGCCGGTCAGGGTTCCATTGGCCCCGACCACCCGGTGGCAGGGCACGATGACGCCGATCGGATTGGCGCCGTTGGCCAGGCCCACGGCGCGCACGGCGGCGGGCTTGCCGATGGCGTGGGCGAGCTGGCCGTAGCTCCAAGTCCGGCCCGCCGGAATGGTCCGCAGCGCCGCCCAGACGGCGCGCTGGAAGTCCGTGCCGCCCGTCTTCACGGCGAGGCCGTCCAACGCCGTCAGATCGCCGTCGAAATAGGCGATAATGGCGCTCCGCACGGCTTCGGGCGCCCGCCCCGGCGTCAACCGCGCCTCGCCATAGTGGCGGGCCAGCAGCTTCATCATCCGCGCCTCATAGTCGGTGAAGTCGAAGGCGCGCACGGCGCCGTCCGCGTCCGTCACCAGCAGCACCTCGCCCACCGGTGTAGCGATGCGATCCAGCGTAAAGGCTTCAGGCTGCGTCTTTTTCATCGTCGTTCTCCATGATCGTCATGCCGTCAATCCCCGCCTCGCGCAGGTGCAGCACGCCATAGGCCCGCCAGGGCCGCCATTGCTCAGCCCGCCCCGCCAGCCGCTCGTCTTCAAGCCGGTCGCTGGCCATGTCGGCCGCCTCATCGCTCCAGACGCCCGGCAGACGCAGCCCCGGCCGCGCCTCGACCAGCGGCGCCAGCACAGGGTCCGCCGACAGGTCGCGCCGGATCGCCTCGGGGTCGGCTGACAGATCGAACAGCCGCCGCACCCGCGCCAGCACCCCCGGCAGGGCCTTCAGATCATCCAGCGCCGCCGTGACCGCCAGCCGGTCGCCCGCCTCGAACCGCGCCGAAACCTCGCCCGCCGCCCCGTCCGCCGCCGGGGTCAAGACGCGGCGCCAGACCCCGCCCTCGACCGTCTCGCCGCTCGCCTTCAACGCCGCCAGCATGGCCTCGACCTCATAGGGCGGACGATAGGGCAGGCTCAGCCGCACCCCTCCATCCCACGGCCGCTCGGCCCGCGCCCGCAACGCCGACGGCGGCCGTCCATACAGGGCCTGAAACGTCTCGTTGAACCGCCGCACGCTGCCAAAGCCGGACGCCATGGCGACCTCGGCCATCGGCAGGTCGGTCTGGTGGATCAGGGCCTTGGCCAGCAGGACGCGGCGTGTCTGGGCCACGCTGACCGGGGCGGCGCCCAGGTGCTGGCGAAACAGACGGCGCAGGTGCCGCTCGCCCACCCCCAGCCGCGCGGCCAGGGCGTCGACGTCGCCTTCATCCAGAGCCCCCGCCTCGATCAGGTTCAGCGCCCGGCTGACGGTGTTGGAGGTGCCGCGCCACGCCCCCATGTCGGGCGCGGTTTCCGGCCGACAACGCAAACAGGCGCGGAAACCGCCCTCTTCGGCCGCCGCCGCGCTGGCGACGAAACGCATGTTCTCGCGCTTGGGTGTCCGCGCCGGGCAGACCGGACGGCAATAGATCCCCGTGGTCTTCACGCAGGTGAAGAAGCGCCCGTCGAAGCGCGGGTCGCGCGTCAGGACCGCCCGATAGCAGGCTTCCTGATCCAGCATGTCGCGGGCGTTATCCATGCCCGCAACATGCGCCCGCCGCGCCGCCCTGTCTCGCGGTTTTCGGACATGACGGCGCCGCAGCTCAACGGCTCACCCCTCGCGCGTCGTCGCGAGCCGCCAGACATAGGTCGCGATGTTGACGACGAAGCTGATCGCCATCACCGCGAACACCCAGGTCAGCACCGTACCCAGCGTCAGGGCCGTGCCATCCAGGTTACGACTGGCCTCGCTCACCGCGCGCAGGGCGTCCAGATTGATGTTCGTCGTCCCGCCCTCGACGCGGGCGCTCGCCGCGCCCTGGGTCAGGGTGACCCACCAGCCCGCATCGAACAGCCGCCACAGCACCCACAGCGCCGCGCCCGCCAGCGGAATCTTCAGCAGCCAGGTCAGCCGCCCCTCGCGTCCACGGATCAGACTGACCGCGTCCACCGCCATGCCGCCGACGGCCAGAGCCAGGATGGGGCCGTAAAGGGCCGCCCACACCGGCGCCGCCTCGATCCCCACCGCGCCGCTCCTCAAGGAGAACTCGCCCAGGCCCGGAAAGCGGATCACGCCGATCCACCACATCACGAAGACGCCTCCGACAATCAGCGAGGCCAGCGCCTCCAGCCCCGGCTTGTCGTTCACCGTCACGCCCCAGACGCGCGCGCCCTTCGGCAACCACTCAGCCTTGGCCTTCTCGGACCCCGACAGGGACGCGCCCCACTTCGCCGGATCGGCCAGGCCGAAGGCCGACAGGTCGCGCACCCGCCATTTGGTCAGCCAGGTCGGCTTGATGTCGTAATGCTCCATGATCGCCCCGGCCAGGGTCAGCGCCCCCAGCAGGGTCAGCCCTCCGGAGAAGAAGCCGTGGAAGGCCTGGCTGATCGCCCGCCCGAAACCGGCCGGCGCGCCCAGCACGCTGATCAGCAGCCCCAGCACCTGAACCGCCGCAATGACGATCAGCCCGGCCTTGGCCCCGAACAGCCAATAGGGGAACAGCTCCGGCCCGATCAGGCTGTCCGGCCCCTTGCGATAGCGGGCGGCGACGATCAGCGGATGGCCGATCTCATGCAGGATCGCCTCCTTCTCCTCATCCGTCAGGGCCCGGCTCAGTTCCTCCTCCCGCGCCTCGACGCGGCTCAGGATCAGGTCGCGCAGTTCGGCGACGATGTCCTCGCGGTCCTCGGTCGGCAATTGCGCCGCCACGGCCTCCAGATAGCGTTCGATGATGTCCATCGCGCCCTCTCCCATCCCTTTTAGAGAATCCGTTCCAGCGAGGCGTTGATGCCGCGCCATTCCTCGGTCAGGGCGGCCAGCATGGCCTCGCCCCCCGGCGACAGGACGTAGAACCGCTTCTTGCGCTTCTCCTCCTCGCGCCATTCGCTGGTCAGCAGCCCCTGCCCCTCCAGCCGCCGCAGCAGGGGGTAGAGGGTGGATTCCTCCATCTCCAGCCCGTCCGCCGCCAGCGCCTGCCGCAGGGTGTAGCCGTAGCGTTCGGTCCGCAGGCAGGCGAGCACCGCCAGGACCAGCGTCCCGCGCCGCAGCTCCAGCCGCATCGTCTCGAACAGTTCCCGGTCCACGGCGCCGCCTCACCTGCCGCCACATAGTGTGTGACACACAGTGTATGCGACATACTGTATGAGACTGTCAACGACCTTCGCTATCTGACATCAGCGCATGACCGCCCGCAGAGGCGGTCATCGGCGCCTAGAGACGTGAAAAGCGCCCGCCCTCGTCGGCGTCGACGGTGATCGACAGGGAGACGTGGCGGGGCCGCGTCACGGCGAACAGCACCGCCTCCACGATGTCCCGGTTGGTGGCGCGCTCGCCCTTGCCGCGCTCGGACGCAGTCTCCCACGCCTCTGCGCCCGGCTCGACGTCATCGAGATAGGGCGGGTGAACGACGAGGGACCGCACGGGCGTCCCGACCAACATCTGGGCGAAGCCTTCAGCAAGGGCGGCCTGCGCGCGCTTGGCGGCGTAAAAGGGCACGGACGTCGTCTGGATCGCGGCGCCGGGCAGGCCGCTGATCGACCCGATGGTCACGATGTCCGGGCGGCTCGATCCGCGCAGCAGGGGCATCAGCCCCTGTGTCAGAAGGAAGGTTCCTGAGACGGCGGCGTTCACCACCCCAAGAACCTCTTCGGCACGATGGTCCTCCGCGCTCCCTTCGAGCCACATCGCCCCGTTGTTGATCAGGATGTCGACGACCTCGTGCTCGGCCTTCAATTGCGCCACGGCCCGCGCCACGCTGGCGGCGTCGCCGAGATCGAGTTCAACAACCTTCGCCTGCACGCCCGTGCGCTCCAGAATGGTCGAGGCGACGCCCTCGAGCGCCTCGCGACGGCGGCCGCAAAGGATCGGCCGGCTCCCCGCTTCGGCCAGACTGATGGCCAGGGCTGCGCCCAAGCCTCTGCCGGCTCCCGAAACGACGACCACGGAGCCTTCGAGGTTCTGCAGGGAAATCATGGAGGAAACACACGCTTGCGACGGGAGATCACGCCCATAGGCCGGATAGCGGCATCAACCCATTCGTCATAAGGGCGCACCTGTCATCGGCGGTGAGAAGGGCGCTCGGCGATGGCGCCGGGCCGGCGCTTACGGCTAACTTCTGGCTTAAAAGCGGAAGAAATGACGGCGCGACGCCGCTTCCCTTCGCCTCGGCTCCACGGTTAAGGTCGGCGCTCCGTAGGGGGAGTATTCTCATGCCGTATCGTCGCCGCGCCGCCTGTTCTCTGCTGGCGCTCAGCCTGACCCTGGGCGCCGCGCCCGCACTGGCGCAACAGAATCCGCCCGAACTTCTGGCCGTCGTCGGCCACGACAGCGGCGAGCGCATCACCCGCTCGGCCGACGTGCGCCGCTATTTCGAGGCGCTGCGGACCGCCAATCCCGACCGCATGGTCATGGGCGACTACGCCCAGTCGTGGGAAGGCCGCCCCCTGTTCTGGGCCGCCGTCGGCTCGCCGCGCAACATCGCCCGGCTAGACGCCATCAAGGCCGCGACTAACGCCCTGGCCGACCCGCGCAAGACCTCGCCCGAGCAGGCCCGCGCCCTGATCAACGACACCCCGGCCATCGTCTGGATGGCCTATTCCGTCCACGGCAATGAGATCAGCCCCGCCGACGCCGCCCTGATCGCCGCGCGCCGCCTGACCGACAGCCTCGACGCCGAGGCGCAAGGGTGGCTCGAAAACGTCGTGGTCGTCTTCGTCCCGACCCAGAACCCCGACGGGCGCGAGCGCTTCATCAACAGCTTCGAGGCGGGCCTCGGCGCCCAGCCCAACGGCGACCCCCTGTCGGCCGAGCGGGCCGAACCCTGGCCGTCCGGCCGCTTCAACCACAATCTGTTCGACCTCAACCGCGACTGGTTCATCCAGTCCCAGCCCGAGACGCAAGGCCACTCGGCCCTGATCCGTGAATGGCGCCCGCAGGTGGTGGTCGATTCCCACGAGATGGGCACCGACTCCAGCTTCTTCTTCCCGCCCGAAGCCCAGCCGCTGAACCCCTGGATCTATCCGCCGATCCTGGACGCGCGCGAGCGGTTCGGCCGCAACACCGCCGGGCGCTTCGACCAGGCCGGGCTGGACTATTTCACCCGTGAGACCTTCGACGCCTTCTATCCCGGCTACGGCGACGGCTGGCCCGCCTATTTCGGCGCCGTCTCCATGACCTATGAGCAGGGGTCTTCGCGTGGTCTGCTGGCGCGCCGCTCGTCAGGCGAGATGCTGACCTACGCCGACACGGTCAAGGGCCATCTGACCGCCACCCTGTCGACCATCGAGACCGCCGCCCGCGACCGCGAGAAGCTGCTCAGCGACTTCTACGCCTTCCACCGCGACGGGATTTCGGGCGGACGCGGCGCCTATGTCCTGTCGCGCTCCGCCGCCGCCGACCCGGCTGCGGCCGACAAGCTGGCGGGCCTGCTGGTCCGTTCGGGGCTAGAGGTCGGACGCGCCACAGCCTCCTTCTCCGCCTGCGGTCAGAGCTATCAGGCGGGCGACTACGTGGTGAACCTGTCCCAGCCCCAGCGCCGCATGGCAGAGACCCTGCTGGCCAAGGACGTGCCGCTGGACCCGAAATTCCTGGCCGAACAGGAGGCCCGCCGCGCGCGCGGCCTGGGCGATGAGATCTACGACCTGACCGGCTGGTCCCTGCCGCTTCTGTTCAATGTGCCGAGCCAGCGCTGCACCGGCGCCCCGTCGGTCCAGACGGCCGCCGTCGGCCCCGAACTGATCCGTCCCGCCGCCGTGGCCTCCGGCGACGCGGCCTACGGCTACGCCATCCATCCGGGCACGGCGGGAATGCGCTTCCTGACCGCCGCCCTGACGGACAAGCTGCCGGTCCGCTCGGTCGAGGAGCCCTTCACCCTGGACGGCCGCGCCTATCCGGGCGGAACCTTCATCGTGCCGCGCGCCGGGTCGCCCGCCGACCTGGACGAGCGCGTCCGCCGTCTGGCCGCCGGCAGCGGCGCCCAGGTGACGCCCCTGGCCACCTCCTGGGTCTCCAGCGGCCCCAGCGTCGGCTCGGACAAGGCCACCGTCATCGCCGCCCCGCGCGTCGCCATGGCCTGGGACGACCCGACCGAGCCGGAATCGGCCGGCTCCATCCGCCATGTGCTGGAGCGTGAATACGGCTGGCCCGTCACGGCCGTCCGCACCCGCCGCCTGGCGAACGCCGACCTGTCCCGCTACCAGGTGCTGATCCTGCCGTCGGGCGGAAACTATGAGCAGATCCTCGGCGAGAGCGGCGTCGCCAACCTGCGCGCCTGGGTCCAGGCGGGCGGCGTCCTGATCGGCGTCGGCTCGGCCAGCCGTCTGCTGACCGATCCCGATTCCAAGCTGCTGGAGAGCCGCCGCGAAAACGCCGTCTCCGGCGACGGCGACAAGGACAAGAAGGACGGCGGCAGCGAGATCGCCACCGACGCCGAATACATGGCCCTGACCGGCCACCACGGCGGCGCGCCCGATCCGGTCGCCGGCGTCCTGGCCAGCGCCGTGGTCGACAACGAACACTGGCTGGGCGCGGGCGTCGCCCCGACCCTCAGCGTCATGGTGCGCGGCTCGGATATCTACACCCCGCTGGCCCGCGACCAGGGAACCAACGTCGTGCGTCTGGCCGGACCGGACCAGGTGCTGGCGTCCGGCCAGCTGTGGGCCGAGAACCGCCGCCAGCTGGCCTACAAGCCCGTCGCCATGGCCTCCGAAGTCGGTCGCGGCCAGGTCGTCGCCTTCACCCAGGACGTGACCATGCGCGCCTTCCTGGAAGGTCTGAAGCCAATGTTCCTGAACGCGGTGTTCCGGGGGCCAGCGCATACGTCAGGGACGAAGGGCGACTGACATCCCTTCTCCCCTTGTGGGAGAAGGTGGACGGCGAAGCCGGACGGATGAGGGGTCTGTTCGAGGTTTGACGAGAGGCCGAGGCTGAGGTCTCGCAACCCCTCATCCGACCTCACTCCGTTCGGCCACCTTCTCGCACAAGGGGAGAAGGAACAGCACGCCGGCTTTGACAACCCGCGCCCGCACAGGCTTTGCTGCGTCCGCCAGCAGGGGAGCTGACCACGCATGACCATCCACACGCCGCGCCCGCCCGCCGACGACGGCGACTGGACTCTGCTGCAAAGCCGGATCGACCGCAGCTTCTGGCAGTGGGATCGCCGCCGCGAGCCGGACGCGCCCGTCCTCAGCCGCTTCGTCATCCTGCGCCCGCCCGAACGCCTCGACTACGACACCTTCGACGAGGCCGAAGCCATGTTCGAGGCGATGGAGGAATGAGCCGCGCCGCCCTCGCCAGACTCTCCCTCCAGCGTCGCGCGACCAGTCACTGGATTCGCGTCGCCAGCGCCGGGGCGCCCGTAACGCTCCAGGCCCGGGGCGCGATCAAAGGCCTGTCGCACTTCGCCTCGATCATCCGCCCCTCCTGCGTGCTGTAGCGCACAGGCGAGGCGGCCGCGCAGCGCGCTTGGACGGCGAAGAACATGGCCGTCGCGTCCGTCATCGGATCATGACCCTCGACCTTCGCCAGCAAGGGATCGCCCGACAGGACGCCGCACTTGTCGCCCGTGTCCAGCCGCACGCCCTTCTCCGTCCGATAGAAGCCTGTGCTCCCCCCGGTGCAATTCTCGCCGTTCAGGTGGAACAGGGCCGCCGCGCGATACTCGTCCGGGGAAGGCTTTTCCTCCAGGGTGACGCCCAGCGCCGCCAGCCGCGCGGCGACGCCGCCCCAGCGCGTCGCCCCTGGACCGTCCACCAACAAAGCCACCGCGCGTTCGCCCTCGGGCCGCGCGCGGAACTCGGCGACGCCGTAGCCGTCGCCCGCCATGCCCTGATCCAAGACCTCCTTCCACAGGTCGAAGACATCCCGAGCGCCTGACGACGCTTGGCGCGTCTCTAGATCGGCCAGCCACTGCACCACCGTCCCGCAATCATAGACCGCCGACCCGGAGCGCAGCCGCGCTGGGTCGTAATCGCGGTCGCCCAAAGTCTTGCGGCACCCGTTCAACCGTTGCGACAGAGCCTCATGCGCCGCCGTCTCCGTCACCGCGCCTGTGGAGACCGCCGCCGCCCAGGCGCCGTATTCAGCCGCGCCCTCATGCAGCCAGGGCGCGGCCTCGCCGTCCCGGTTCTTCAGCCGATGCCCGTTCCACAGATGAAAGGTCTCATGCCAGACGAAGGTCGCCAGGCCGGCCGCCACGTGCGCTGGCGGTTCGTCCCAGGCCGCCCCGTGAAACCGGGTCGAGATCACGCCGCTGTCGCTCACGTCGCCACGGAAATCCACCGGCCCCGGACTGTCGGTCGTCACCAGCAGCACCGGCTCATACGGCAGATCCCGTCCCAGCCGCGCGCCGAAGAAGGCTTGGGCCGCGAAGAAGCCGTCGCGCATGATCCCAGCCAAGGTCGGCGATACGGTCTCGCCGATCACCAGCTTGGCGCCTGGATAGGTCTCGACCTGGCTTTGAGGGCCGAGATAGACAGAGCCCCTCTCCGCCTTCGTCGTCGGCAGGGTCGTCTCGCCCGCAGCGGGGCGCGCGGTCAGCTCGGCGTCCATGCCCCGCAACGCCACGGCGGGTCCGTACAGGATGCTGCCCGATCCGATCCGCGCCAGGGCAAGGTAGCCGCGGTCGCGCTCGGTCGTATCGGGCGTGATCAGAATCTCGAAGGACTGGAACGGCGCCTCGCCCTCGACCGCTCCATCCGTCAACGTCAGGCCCGGCGTCGTCACAGTCCACTCGGTGCGGACGATGTTCTGATTGAGGAACGCCACGCGCGTCGTCGGCGCGGCCAGGCGCCAGGTCACGGCCACCCCGCCGGGCGCCGAGCGCGCCTCGACCGTCGCCGCCTGCTGGGCCTGGGCGGGCGCCGCGGCGCCGCATGTCATGGCTGCGACCGTCGCCATTGCGGCGGCCGCGCGCAGAATCGTCTTGCTCATGGTCACTCCCCGTACGCCCTCTGAGAAGAGCTTGGCCTCGGCGCGCCCGCTCCGTCAACCAGCGTTCGACATACGCTCCCGATCGCCGTCAGAACCGCCGCGAACAGTTCGCCTCGCTGGAGACCCCGCCCTAGTGAAGGCCAGACCGCAACGGATTTTGACAACCCTCCTGACACAGGCTTTGGTACGCGGATCACTGTCCACACGCGGTCCGTCTTCGAAGCGATGGAGGAGTAAACTCATTCGCCGCTCTTCCCTGCTCGCCGTCCCCCTTCTTCTGCTCGGCGCCTGCGTCTCCAGCGTCGGCGGCCTTTCCGCCCAATGGCGGCAAGGCGGGCCGCCTATCGTCACGGCGCCCGACGGGCCCTGTCCCGCGCTGGAAGGAACCTACTGGTCGGATGGCCATGAACAGACGGCCGCGGCCGGTCCAGCCGTCCTTCAGCATGTTCTCGGACATGACCTGGGCCTGACGGAGCTCCTGCCCACGAACGGCCCGCCGGACACGACCACGGCCTTTTCGCGCGAAGGCGATGAGTGGCGCGTGTGGGATCTTCATGGCGAAGTCCGGCTCGCGATCAACGGAGAGCCGTCGTCGCTGGACCGAAACTGGTCAGCGCACGGCTCACGCGTCGCCGGATGTGCCGGCGGGCGTCTGTGGATCGGTCTCAGCAGCGTCCGCACGCAGTATGAAAGCATGACCCAGACGCGCGCCCTGGGCGTTCTGTCGCCCGGCCCGGACGGCAGTCTGCTGATCGAGGTGCGAACGGAGCGCCGCCACTACGGCCTGCTGCCCTGGCCGTCGGTCCAGCGTCGGTCGACGCGCTACAGCTTCGCTCCAGCCACCGCCCCCCGCGCCGTATCCTAGACGTCTTCGCCCTGGACCTCTCCGCCTTGGACGATGCGGACCACGGCCAGGTCGGCCGTGACGTTGCCCAGGGTGCGGAAGATGTCAGGCACGACCTCGACCGCTAGCAACAGGGGCAACAGTTCCAGCGGCACGCCCATGGCGATGCAGATCGGGGCTATGGAGGCGAAGAAGCTGGCTTGTCCCGGCAGGCCCACCGTGCCGATCGAGATCAGCACCGCCGTCAGCATGGCGGCCAGCAACTGCCCCGCCGAAGGCTCCAGCCCGAACAGATGGGCGCAATAGATGGCGACCCCCAGATTGGCGACCGGGCTGGTGATGCGGAACACCGCCACCGCCAGCGGCAGGACCAGGCCCGCCGTCGACCGCTTGACGCCCAGTTCGTCGACCGCCCGCTCGACCATGACCGGCAGGCTGGCCAGCGACGACTGGGTCGAGAAGGCCACCACCTGCGCCGGCGCCGCCGCCCGCGCGAACCGGCCCAGGCTCACCCGCCCGAAGATGACCGCTAGCGGATAGAAGATCAGGCCGATGCCGATGCAGGCGAGCGAGATCAGCGCCACATAGTGCAGCAGAACCCCCGCCGCGCTGGCCCCCGCCGTCAGCCCCACCCCGATCGACAGGGCGAAGACGCCCAGCGGCGCCGCCTTCAGCACCCAGCGGACGATGACGATCATCGTCTCGCCCACCGCCTCGAAGAAGGTGATCAGGGGAACCCGCAGCCGTTCCGGCAGACCCGACGCCGCAAAGCCGAAGAAGACCGCGAACACCACCATGCCCAGAATGGCGTCCTCAGCCGCCGCGCGGATCGGATTGGCCGGGGCGATGGTCTTCAGGAACTCGCTGAACGGCGCGCCCGCGCCCAGGCCCTCGGCGCCCTCCGGCTTGATCGCCAGCAGCAGGCGCGCCCCCTCCGGGTCGATGGGCCAGACGGCGTGCAGTCCATAGGCCGCCGCGACGGCATAGATGGTCGCGAAGACGATCAGCCCGCCGAACCACGACACCGCCTTCAGCGCCAGCCGCCCGGTCCGCGCCGCATCGGCGATGGAGGCGATGCCCGTCACCAGCAGGCTGAACACCAGCGGGATGATCGTCATCCGCAGCGCATTCAGCCACAGCTGGCCCAGCGCCTGGATGAAGTCCGCCGTCACATGACCGCCCGGCAAGCCCCAGGCCTGCGCCGCCGCCCCGGCCAGCAGGCCCAGCACAAGCGACAGCAGCACAAGCGTGCTGAGAGAGGTCAGAAAGGAGCGCGCCGATTTCATGACCGCCACGCTAGCAGCCGCCGCGCCGCGCGCCAGCGGAAAACGCCGTAGACTCCGCGCCCTACTTCGGCGCGCCCGAGTTGGCCGGGTCCAGCGGCAGGCCCGCCGCCTGGCGCGCCTTCATCACCCGCAGCCAGCCGTGCATGGCCTCTGAATCCAGCCCGTGCATCATCAGCCGATAGCCCGCCTGCAGCGTCGACAGCGCCACCAGCGGATGGCCGTTCTTGACGAAGGCCATGTGGTAGCTCGTCCCCAGAATGCGGGCGATATAGATGGCCATCACCTCATCCAGCTGCAGCGAACTGGACGCCCGCACGAAGTCGTCTCTCGGCAGCATCAAGGCGTAGATCGGGGTGTAGAACTCCACCGCCGTCTGCACGTCGACGAAGTTGTGCCACTTGCGCGGAAACTCCTCGAACGGCGGAAACGCGTCCGAGATCATGGAGAAGTCGATGCGTTCGGGCGGCGTCAGCTCCCGCCCCTCCGCGCGCAGGGCGGCGTTCATCTCGATGACGAAGTTGAAGATGTTCAGGTCGTGCTGAAGGAACAGGTCCGGCTCGATGTCCTTCAACCGCGTCGGCGTCAGCGGCCACTTCGTCACCTTGTCGCCCACGCCCGCGTTCTCGCGCACGAAGGCGGTCAGTTCGGACCCGACGTGGAAGTGGCGCAGGATCACCCGATTGCCCTCGGGCGTCACAAAGGTCCGCAGCCCCCAGTGAATGGTCTTGTGCAGCAGGCCGTTCAGGTTCGGATATTTCGGCGAAATGACCCGCAGCACCTTCACCAGACAGAAGAACAGGAACACCAGCGGCCGCGCCACCGGGAACAGCCAGCGCCGCGACCGCGACCGCGCCCCCAGCAACAGATCGCGCTTGGCCCCATCGTCGATCGGCAGGCTGTGATCCAGATACAGCGCCATCCACGGATCGGGATCCTTGGGGTCGAACCGCGCCGGGTCGAACGGATCCTCCCCCGGCTTGTAGTATCTCACGCCGCGATCTCCTCGATCTGCAGGGCGTAGAGGCGGGCCGTGACTTTGGCGGTCGTGACGATGCGTTCGGCGATGAAGGGATCGGGCAGCACCATGCCCAGCATCTCCTCGAACTCCTTCATATGCTCGGCGTCGTTGTCGCCGTGATAGAGCAGGAAGCGCACCGCCTCGTCGGGCAACTCCAGCCGCTCCTGCACCTTCAGGCCCCACGGCCGCGCCTTGATCGAGCCAAGCCCCTCGATGATGAACATGGCGCCCAACAGGCCGAAGGGATCGGGCTTCGACGCCTCATGGAACATCCAAGCCGACAGGGCCTCGGACCCCACATTCTTCGGCGCCGACTGGATGTCCTCCAGCGCCCCGCCCGAGGCTGTGAAGTCCGCCTCCAGCAGTCGGAAGTCGCGATGCTCCGTCACCGCATGGCGCATCAGGGTCGAGCGCAGCTCCAAGTGATCCTCGCCGATGTTCGACGCCGCCCGGCTCATCCACAGCGCCCCGTCCTTCACCTGCTGGCGCAGGTTGATCAGGAAGGCGTGGTAGTCGGCGATCTCGAACCGCCCGCGCGTCAGCTTGCGGATCAGCGGCGTCGCCTCCAGCCGCTGTTCGAAGTCGGCGAAGACGACCGCCAGCTTCCGTAAGGTCTCGGCCACCGCCGCCTCGGCTTCGCGTTCCGCCATCACACAATCTCCAGCATCATGAAGCCGATCATCGCCCGTCCGCTCTCGGGCACGATGCACAGCACCCTGTCTCCGCGCTTTCCGCGTCCCGACTTCAGGAAGGCGTCCAGCATGACCCAGATCGACGCCGAGCCGACATTGCCGCTGTCCGGCAGGGTCGTGAACCACTTCTCCTCCGGGATCATGGCCGCCGTGCTTTCCAGCAGGCCGACGATCTCCTCGCGCAGCGACCGCGCGGAGTAGTGGCACAACAGATGATCGACCTGATCCGGCACGATCCGCCCGGCGTCCACCTTCTCCAGCCAGACGCCGATCCAGGCGCGAATGACGATCTTCAGCAGGTCAAAGTCCTGCAACAGGGCCACCGCCCCCGCCGCATGAGCGGCCACAGGGCCTGCGTGGCTCCAGGCGCTGGTCATGTCGGCGCGCGCTTCCGGCGTCGATCCGGCCCACATGCAGGGATCGAAGCGCCCGGCCAGCGACGTCATGTCGATCCACTCGACCTTCAGGCTCAGGCCGTCGGGCTTGGGCCTCGGCTCCATCACCACGGCGCCCGCCCCGTCCGACAGGGTGAAGCGCAGGAAGTCCGCCTCGATCCGCGCCCGGCCCTTCTCGTCCACCAGCGCGGTGCCCTCATAGAAGGCCGGCCGGAACCAGCGCGATGAAAACTCCCCCGCACAGGCGGCGGCCACGTCCGCCTCGCCCGCGCGCACGCTCAGCCATGCCCCCTTGGCCGCCATCAGGGCGCTGGCGCAGACCGACTGATAGCTGAACGCCTCCAGCGGCCCCGCGCCCAGCTCGGCCTGAACCGCGCTGGCGTGGCCGGGCAGCAGATAGTCCCCCTGCGTCGCCGCCGCGCCCAGATGCTGCAGATCGCCCAGGCTCAACCCCGCCTCATCCAGCGCCGCCCGCACGGCGTCCGCGCACATGGAGGCGTTGGAATGCAGCGGCTCGCCCTCAGCATTCAAGGCGTAATGCCGCCCCTCGATCCCGTTCCAGCGCAGGGCGCGCCGCCCGACGGCGGAGGCCCGCCCGCCGATGCGGCCGATGAAGTCCTCCATCCGATCATTGCCGATCCGCTCGCCGGGCAGAACGGCGCCGGTCCCGGTGATGAAGACGTCGCGAAGCTCACTCATGGTTGCGGACCTTGGCGACCCGCCCTGCTTCGCACAACCCGGAAACTGCCGTTTCAAAAGCAGAAAGGGCGGCGAACCGAAGTCCGCCGCCCTCTCCTCAACCTGAAATCAGGTCAGACCTTAGAAGGACTTCGTGAGGTTCACGAAGGCCGTCCGGCCCAGGTAGTCGTAACCCGAGTACAGCGGGGCGTTGCCGACCCGGTTGTACACGCCCGACGAGATCGTCGGCGGGTCTTCGTTCAGCAGGTTGCGAACGCCGGCCGTGACCGTCCAGCCTTCACCCGTGTACTGAACCGAGGCGTTGTGCAGCCAGTAGTCCGGCACATCGAGGTCGTACTGGGTCGTGGCGGGATCCAGACCATAGTAGTCGTAGCTGTCCGTGCCTTGGATCCACTCGACGCCATAGCGCACGCGCCACTTGTCCCACGCATAGGAGACGTCAGCATTCCCGGTGAATTCCGGGTTGTTGATCATGCCCTTGTCGTCTTCCAGCGGGTCGTCCGCGAACAGCTTGCTGGAGATTTCCGTGTACTGAGTGATCGCTAGGTTGAACAGCGCCGTGCCCGGTCCGACATCCTTGCGATAACGCAGGGTGTAATCCAGGCCCTTGACGACGTCAGTCGCCAGGTTGACGTAGCCGTTCTCGACCGTGAGCTGGTTGTTCTTGGCCGCGTCACGCGAAATCAAGCCGCACATGCCGGTCTTGTTGGCGAAGTCTTCCGGACGAGAGTCGTAGCACTCCGACAGGATGTTCGAAGCGCCATAACGCGCCACGCCGTTTTCGACTTCGATCTCATAGTAGTCGACAGCGAAAGCCAGGTCGCCCCAGCCTTCCGGCAGGGTCGGTTGCAGAACCATGCCGACCGTCAGGTTGGTCGAGGTTTCAGCTTCCAGGTTGTTGGCCGCGCCGCCGACGCTGTAAACCGCCACGCTGCTGGTCGCCTGGAAGTTGTCCGGCAGGCCTTGCGAGGCGCAGTTGGCGACACGGTTCTCGTTGACGCCCTCTGCACCATAGCTGTTGCACGGGTCAGCGCTCGCGTTCTGGAAGCCCGACGTGGCGCCCAGGAACTGTTCGAACAGCGCAGGCGCGCGGTACGACGTGCCATAGGTGGCGCGGAACGTCAGCATGTCGATCGGACGATAGACCAGGCCGACCTTATAGGTCGTGTCGTCGCCGTACGAATCGTAGTCCGTGTAACGGAACGAAGCGTTCAGCGTCAGCTCCTGAGCGAACGGCGCGTCACGCAGCAGCGGCGCTTCGACTTCACCGAACACTTCCCAGACCGAATCCGAACCGCGGGTCGGCTGCGAGCTGGAGTAGTTGTACAGGTTGGCGTTGATCGAATCGAGCGCAGGCGTGTCGTCGATTTCCGAGTCGCGCCATTCCGCACCGAAGAAGCCCATGACCTTGCCGGCCGGCAGGTCGAACAGCGGACCGTCGACGCCGAAGCTGACGATCTTCTCTTCGAACTCGGTGACGCCCTTGACCGGACGGAACACGTAGTCGACCCAGGTCTTCGGCAGCACGCCGCCGATGGTCTGCGAGCTCAGAGCCGGCGCGGCGACGCAGCCCGGGTTCGAAGCCAGGTTGCGGCACTGGAACTGACCCGGCGCGGTTTCGACCACGTCCAGGCTGGCGATCATGCGATCCTGCAGGAACTGCTGGCTCGTGTATTCCGAACGCGACTTGGAGTAGCTGGCCGACAGGTCGTAGCGCCAATCGGGGATGAAGAAGTCCCCCTTGATGCCGACGACGTTGCGGTTGAAGCGCTGCTCTTGATGCGAGCGGTCGTTGCCGAAGCCGATGAAGGCGCGAACGCCGATGTCCTTGCCCTGGTTCAGGCCCTGGTCAGCGGAGAAGACGCTGTTGCGCAGGTCGCCGGCGGGGATCAGCGGGCTGCCCTTGGCGTAGTCCAGCGCCAGCTGACGGTAACCCGTCTGCGACGATTCACGGTTGTTGAGCAGGAATTCGCCATACAGCTCGGCGTTGCCCAGAGCGTTCAGCTGATAGGCGCCTTCACCGTACAGGGTCACGATCTCGACCGGCGAAACCAGCGACTGGTTCAGCATACGATCATCGAAGGTGTCGCGAACGTTGAGGTTCACGCCCGTTCCGCCGACGCCTTCAAACCCGGCCATCGGCCCGGTCGTGACGCCCGAGTTCGGACGGAAGCGGTTGAACAGACCCGCACGCGCGCCAGTGGCGGCCGTGCCGGCGATTTCGCGGAAGGTGCGGTTGCCGGCGCTGTTCAGCGGGCCTTCGACTCCGACGCCGATCGTGTTGATCGACGAACCGTTCGAGCCGGTCGAGGTGATCGGATAGCACTTCGACTTGCCGGTCAGGGGGTCGATGTAGTCGCGGCTGACGCCGGCGGCGGTCGGACGACGGCCATCGGTCTGGCAGCGCGTGAACTCACGGTCGCGCAGGGTCAGTTCGTCGCGTTGATAGTACTCGATCGAGCCGGCGGCCCGCCAGCGATCGCCGCGCGTACCGCCCGTCAGCGACAGACGGGTCGAACCGCCGTTGCCGTTGGCTTCCAGCGGCTCATTGCGCTGAGCTTCGAGGATCAGACCTTCGAAATTCTTGCGGGTCTGGATGTTGACCACGCCGGCCACGGCGTCCGAGCCGTACACCGACGAGGCGCCGTCGCGCAGAACTTCGACGCGGTCGATCATGGCGGTCGGCAGCACGTTCAGGTCAGCCGAGCCGACCGAGCCGCGCGAACCGGCGGGCGAGACGCGACGGCCGTTCAGCAGCACCAGGGTGCGGCTCGGGCCGAGACCGCGCAGGCCGATGGTGTTGGCGCCGGGGCCGCCGTCCGTGACGTAGCCGCCGAACGAGTTGTTGATCTGCGAGGTGCCGCCCGTGACGGCCGTGCTCTGCAGAGCTTCCGTCGTCGAGGCGAAGCCTTGCAGCGTCGCTTCTTCGCGCGTCACAACCTGCGTGGGCGAAGGCGCGTTATAGTTGTCGCGACGGATACGCGAGCCGACGACGACGATTTCGTCGACCTGGGTCGCTTCCTGGTCAGTATTCGAAGCGCTTTGAGCAAGCGCCGTCCCCGGAATAAGCATGGCCATCGACAGTGCGGCGGCCCCAGCCGCCATCGTCGTGCCCAGCAGGTAGTCTTTACGAGTGCGCATAAGCCTCTGTGTACCTGTTAATCGTTACTGAACATCACGTCGTTCTGTGAGCGACGCTGAAAACCAATGTTCGTCATTACGCTTCTTGGCTGCTGCAATGGCTATGGCTGGGCCGTCACAGCATCAACCAATTTCTTTCAAAAAATCATTGTTAGGGGAAATTATGAGGCATTTTTGACGCGCAAAGGCCGAGTTCGGACCGTTATTTCGTCCATTTCGGACACATTGTGCTCAAATATGTCCTGAATACGTCGAATTCGCCCCACTTGCGGCGACATGCAAGCGTGACTGTGGCGCATGTAAGTTCAACCTGTGGTGGCGCGCTGGCGGATTCTGACCCCGCCCCGCCCCCGCCGGGCCTAGCGCCTTGCACGCGCGCGCATTACCTTGATGTTCATGGCCCGTTCTCCCGCGAAACCGACCAAGCCCGTTCACACGCCCAATCCGGGGATGCAGGAGGCGCCGGTCGCCTTCGACCACGGCCGCGCGCCGATGTTCGCACCCGTGAACGGCCCGCGCCTGACGCCCGAGGAGGCGCCCGCGGCCCCCGCCGACTGGGTGCCTCACCGCCCCGACCGGCCGACGAACAAGAAGCGCATCCCCTTCCGGCTGGAGACGAAGTATCAGCCCGCCGGCGACCAGCCCTCGGCCATCGCCGAACTGGTGGCTCAGGCGGACGAGGGCGACCGCGAACAGGTGCTGCTGGGCGTCACCGGCTCGGGCAAGACCTTCACCATGGCCAAGGTGATCGAACAGACCCAGCGCCCGGCCCTGATCCTGGCCCACAACAAGACCCTGGCGGCCCAGCTCTATTCCGAGTTCAAGGCCTTCTTCCCCGACAATGCGGTCGAGTATTTCGTCAGCTACTACGACTACTATCAGCCCGAGGCCTACGTCCCGCGCACCGACACCTACATCGAGAAGGACAGCTCGATTAACGAGCAGATCGACCGGATGCGCCACGCCGCCACCCGTGCGATCCTCGAGCGGGACGACGTCATCGTCGTCGCCTCGGTCAGCTGCATCTACGGCATCGGCTCGGTCGAGACCTATACCGCCATGACCTTCAACCTGAAGGTCGGGGACCAGATCGACGAGGCCAAGCTGCGAGCCGACCTGATCGCCCTGCAGTACAAGCGCAACGATGTCCATTTCGAGCGCGGCATGTTCCGCAAGCGCGGCGACACGCTCGAAATCTTCCCCGTCCACCTCGAGGACCGCGCCTGGCGCATCAGCCTGTTCGGCGACGAGATCGAGGCCATCGACGAGTTCGATCCCCTGACCGGCAAGAAGACCAATGCGCTCGACGAAGTCACCGTCTACGCCGCCAGCCACTACGTCACCCCGCGCCCGACGCTGAATCAGGCCGTCAACGGCATCAAGGCCGAGCTGAAGGAGACGCTCGACTGGATGGTCGAGAACGGCAAGCTGCTGGAGGCCCAGCGCCTCGAACAACGCACCCGCTTCGATCTGGAAATGATGGAGGCCACCGGCTCCTGCGCCGGCATCGAGAACTACAGCCGCTGGCTGACCGGCCGCGCGCCGGGCGAGCCGCCGCCCACCTTCTTCGAATACATCCCCGACAACGCCCTGCTGTTCGTTGACGAGAGCCACGTCACCGTCGGCCAGATCGGCGCCATGTTCCGCGGCGACTACCGCCGCAAGTCGACCCTGGCCGAGTACGGCTTCCGCCTCCCCTCCGCCATCGACAACCGCCCGCTGAAGTTCGAGGAATGGGACGCCATGCGGCCCCAGACCGTCTTCGTCTCGGCCACCCCCGGCGCCTGGGAGCTGGACAAGACCGGCGGCGTCTTCACCGAACAGGTCATCCGCCCCACCGGCCTGATCGACCCCCCGGTCGAGATCCGCCCCGTCTCCGGCGCCACCCGCAACCAGGTCGACGACGTCATCGACGAGGTGAAGGCCACCGCCCGCGCCGGCTACCGCTCCCTGGTCACCACCCTGACCAAGAAGATGGCCGAGGACCTGACCGAATACATGCACGAGCAAGGGGTACGCGTCCGCTACATGCACTCCGACGTCGACACCCTGGAGCGCATCGAGATCCTGCGCGACCTGCGCCTCGGTTCATTCGACGTGCTGATCGGCATCAACCTGCTGCGCGAGGGGCTCGACATTCCCGAGTGCGGCCTGGTCGCCATCCTCGACGCGGACAAGGAGGGCTTCCTGCGCTCGGAAACCTCCCTGATCCAGACCATCGGCCGCGCGGCGCGCAACGTCGACGGCCGCGTCATCCTCTACGCCGACCGCATGACCGGCTCGATGGAGCGCGCCATCGCCGAGACCGACCGCCGCCGCGAGAAGCAGCAGGCTTACAACCTCGAACACGGCATCACGCCCGAGACGGTCAAGCGCGACATCAAGGAGATCCTCGAAAGCCCCTATGAGTCCCGCGACCTGGACCGCCTGACCCGCCCCGGCGTCGCCGAGGAGGCCAAACCCTTCGTCGGCTCCAACTTCCAGGCCGCCCTCAAGGATCTGGAAGGCAGGATGCGCGACGCCGCCGCCAACCTCGAGTTCGAGGAAGCCGCCCGCCTGCGCGACGAGATCAAGAAGATGAAGCTCCTCGACCTCGAATTCGCCAACGAAGCCCTGACGGGCGCGGGGGAAGAGGTCGACAGGTCAGCCCCCAAACGCTGGCGCAAGGAGGCGGCGGCCGAGAAGGCCGAGGCGTTCAGGAAGGGGCGATAGAAAAGTCCGACACCTGCCTAAACAGCCAATCGAACCAATGCAGCGTCCAGATTTTTAATGAACAGCGACGCATCACCAAAATAGTTTGTGTATGCAAGCTTAACTGCATCTTGCTCACTTGCACCAACAAGAACTACATCCGCTTGCTCTTGAAGCTCCGCCTCCAATTCTGAGTACCTATTAGCAGCAGTTCTATTGTCAAAAAATCTCTCAGCCTCAAATTGTCCTGTTTTTGGTCCACCAATATAATTTATTAGAATAAAAAGCCTAGCGCTTCTGGCAAATGTCCTAAATTGACTAGAAGTAAGATTTCTTAGGCGCGCTATAGCGTGAACACTATTCTCGAGATGATGGAACTCATCTACCAATTCCCTCACACTCAATGCCGCACAGTAACCAGGAACACCTTCAAGCGCTCGCGATAGAATTTCGCTCGACAGTAAAAATAACCTTGATATGTCCCTATTCGCGTCGCTAAATTTTAATCGAGTAGAATTTACAATATCACTAATTTCAACAGCAGTAGCCCACGAGTGCTGTATTACAGTTCTATACTGAAGCTCTATTCTTAGTCCATTCCAAGGCGTTCCACTTTGACTGCTTACATTATACTTATAAACATCATGAATGCCTCGATAACCTGAATCTTTTGGATTTGCTATATAATCATATCTATTTTGCTCTCCAATAATCTCATGCGCTGCTCTTGATGAAAGAACCCCCGATCTAAATGCGGTCAAGTGTTCTGCTTGAGCAAAAATCAGTCTACAACCAGCAATGTCATGCATTCGTGACAAAGACATGCCCGGCTCTCGTGAGAGTTTATCGATAATCGTAGGGCGGCGTTTCAGACGTTGCGCGATGATGACAGAGCTTCCGTAGGCTACCCGCCGCCTACGTGAGCGCAACGTCGATTGAAACGTGTTGATTACGTAGAGGTGAGAGGCTCTCCAATTCTCCAGCATGTGGAGTTCGGCCAAGCCCGCACGACCATCTCTGAAGGCCACTCCAGCCCGGTCGAGAGCCCCCTTGGTGTAATTTCCTGGACTTACATAAGCCATAGACAACCTTCGCCCACAGAGATTCGCATAGCGTCACCTTATGTAAGGCAGGAGTCCTATCGGAGACCACTCCAGTTCCCCTCATTTTCGCCAGCGAGGAGAAGAAACACATACACCTCACCGCCCCAATCCCAGTAATTTCCCCGCCTCCTACCTCCGCCATCCCCTTTCAGCCCGCCCTACCTCGCCTCCATGGCACCCTGGGCTCGTTCCGTCGCATGGAGGGCTCGTGAGGCCTGCGACCTTGCGGGCGGCGGGAGCGGATGGAGCGGGGTTCTTGTCGGACCGCGCGGCGTCCGTCGCGGCGGCCGGTCGAGGGCGGGAGCCCAGCGGCGCGTCGGGCGGAGCGCGCCGCGCGGTCCAGGATGCGAAGGGCGGCGATGCAGGCGAACGCCGGCGCCGACGCCCGGCTCGCCACCCAACGGGCGCTGGCTGCTTACGCGGCCTCAAACAGCCCGAAGGGTGGTAGGCCGCACCCAACAAGAAGCCGACGGAGCCTAGCGACGGGGCGTTCGACCCGTCCGTCAGAGAGGTTCCGGCCAGGGTCGCGGGGGTTACGCGGACCGTTCCGGGAGGCCTGTCGCAAGCAGGCCCCCGCCCGCCGCGGGCGCCGGGGGTAGCCGATAAGACCGGCGCCTGCCCCGAGCTCGTGGAAGCCCGTCCGCGCGGAGCGTCTGTCGGCGTCGAAACGGTAACACACATCACACTCCGGGCGTCGGCCCGGCGCTCCGCCCAGCCCTCCCACCGCCCGCCGAAAGGCGCGGCGGCCATCCGTGTTCCTTCTCCCCTTGTGGGAGAAGGAAGACCCGCGTCCAGCACTCAGCAAGGAAAGCCCCCCATGACCCGTCCCCGACCGCCGCGCGCCGCTGCGTCTCCGCCTGTCCCCGATGACGACGATCGCCCCCTGCATCCGGCCGAGGAGCGTCGGCTGCGACGCGAGCTGGCCAGCCGCATCGATCACCTGTGGGCCATCGCCGAGCGGCGTCGCGTGCGCTGGGCGACGCCGCCCTTCATCCCCGATTCATGAGGCTTACAGGCAACATGGCCGCGCGCCGTCGAGCTTGGCCGCAAAATGGGATGCGACCTTGCGGCGAAAATGCGGCATGGTGCGTTCAGGAGAGACTCGATGACCAAGTCCAGCAATGAATCCGACGCCCGCGCCGCCCTGCGCGTGGTCTCCTCGCCGGAAGCCGAGGTCTATGACCTGATGCGCGCGCCCGAAACCACCGCCGAACGGGTCAAGCGCCTGCAGGCCGAAGCCCGCGCCCTGGCGCTCGAACAGGTCGAGGCCCTCGAAGCCGCCCTGTGCAAGGCCGCCGACATGGCCAAGGAGATCGCCGACGGCGGCGACGCCTATCCCGTCGGCGCCCGCGAACTGGCCGCCCGCCTGGTCCAGGATCTGCCCGCCAAGGCCGAGACCATGAAGGCCATCGTGGCGAAGAGTCATCCTTGATCGGCCGCGGTCAGAAGGCTCCGCCTTCTCGACCCGACGCGAAATGATGTTAGCGGGCCGCGGTCAGAAGGCTCCGCCTTCTCGACCCGACGCGGCTTGGGCGCTTCGCGCCGCGCCTCCCTTCAACGCCGTCATCCTCGGGCTTGACCCGAGGATCCAGCAGGCGCGCCGCTACGCCCCCACCACGTCTTCGTACTCGGGATGGCGCTTCAGCCAGGCGACGGCATAGCTGCAATGCGGGATCAGGGTCAGCCCCTCGGCGCGGGCGTGCTCGGCCAGGGCCTGCATGAAGCGGCCCGCCGCACCCGAGCCGCGCAGGGCCGGGTGCGCCTCGACGTGCAGGATGACGCGGGCGCGGCCGCGCACCGCATACTCGGCCCAGACGGGATGCTCGGTCCCGTCCGTGTCGGCGAACATCTGCTGAAAGCGGCGATCGGCGGCGTGGTCTTTAAAGGCGGGCACGGCGGCTCCTCCCGAATGGATCAGTTCAGGCCGGCCGGTCGGTCAGCAGGGCCATCAGACCCAGAACGCTTTTCACCGTGAACCAGATCGACACCAGCAGCAAAAGAAGCCCGAACAGCAGAAGGAACGGAATCCCGATCAGCAGAACGGAAGCCACCGCACTGACAGCCACCAGCACCCACAGGACGGCGCTGATCCAGAACACCGACCAGAACAGGCTGATCTGGGCCTCCACATGCTGGGCCGCCAGCCCGGTCGCCGAGCCCCGGTTCATATAGGCCAGCGCTAGGCCGACCAGCACCAGCAGGTTCGCGCTGGGGATCGACAGGATATAGAGAATCCACGCCACCACGGCGCCGTCTCGGCCCGCGACCGGCGCGGCGGTGTTCTGATCGCTCATGACGCAGGGCCTTTCAGTAGAAGAGACGACGCGGCTCGGCGATGGGCCGCCCGGTCAGCAGATCCTTCAGGCCCAGGGCGCCGCGCACGATGGTCCACACCGCCATGACGAACAGGACGAAGACCCCGACGTTGACCAGAATCAGCACCGCCCCGGCGATGATGGCGACCACCGCCGCCAGCAGGGTCCGCTGCTGGAAGATGAAGTGGCTGCGCAGAATCGGATCGGCTGGCGCGGGCCGACGCCACACGCGCAGCAGGCCGATCGCCGCCGCCGCGCCGAAGGTCGGCGCCGCCAGCAGGATCAGGGCGTAACCCGCATAGAGGCCCGTCACATCGGCCGAGACCTCGCCGCCGCTGTTGCTGCTGTAATCGCCGGACTGGACCATCGGAACCTCTTGTCAAGCCGGGATGATGGCGGGACGAACGGCCCCGCGCAACCGGCCTCAGCGGGAATAGGCGACTTCGCAGGCGGCGGCCGCCGCATCGGGAATGGCGCCGGGCTTTTCGACCCGCACGACGACGCTCAACACCCGCGGATCGGCCAGGCAGGCGACGGCGGCGCGCTCGGCGAAGGTCTCGATCAGGGCGATGTGCGGCCCCGCCGCCAGCTCGCGCACGATGCGGGCCACGCCGTCATAGTCCAGCGTATCGGCCAGCCGCTCGACCGGGGCGGCGCCCAGGTCCAGCTCGACGTCCACCACCAGGGGCTGCAGCCGCCCATGCTCATGATCGTAGAAGCCGATGGAGGCCTCGACCTTCAGGGCGCGGACCATGACCTTCAGGCCCAGGCGGCGCGGTTCGACGGACGGCAGGGGGGTGACGACGGCGCTCAAGACCAGGTCTCCGGCGGCAGAAGATCATTGATGCTGAAATCGGCCCGGTCGCACCAGGCGCCCAGTTCCCAGGCCCGCTCCGCCTCGGTCAGGCCGCGCGTCAGAACGGTGTTGGTCGGCGTCTCCTCGATGGCCAGTTCGGCCAGGCGGAACGGCAGGCCCTCGGCGGCCAGGATGGCCTCCAGCTTGCGCCACAGGGCGATGACCAGGGCCTCGGTCGTCGGATCGCCGTCCACGGTCAGCACCTGGTTCAGGCGATGCGGCTCATGCTGCTGGAACCAGGCCAGCAGGGGATCGGCGCGGTTCAGCTGAAAGGCGTGGTCCAGGCTGCGGTCGACGAAACCGTGCCAGCGCGCCTTCAGCCGCTCGAAGGAGGCCGCATGGTTGGCGCCGCCGAAATCGATCTCGGCCGTCGGCTCCAGCGTCACCGTCACGAACTCATTGTGCCCATGCGGCACGGCGCACTTCGACCCCGCATCGGCGATCAGCCGGTGCGCCATCGAGAAGCGGCGAGTGAAACGGACAGCGGGCATGAAGGTCTCAGGATGAATGGCGGCAGCTAAAGCACCAACCTATCGGCAAATAAAGGTCATGTGACGACGAACGCCTTCAGGCGAATTCCAGATCGCGTTCGCGGCGGGTCAGGCCGGCGCCGGCGTCCACCACCAGGTTCTGCCCCGTCAGGCTGCGCGCCGTCAGGATGAAGGTCAGGGCGGCCGCCAGATCCTCGACCGCCACCGGCCGCTTCAACGGCGTGGCCTCGGCCCCCGCCTGATAGTCGGCCTCGGGCCAGCCGGCCGAGGGCAAGGTCAGACCCGGCGCGATGCCGCAGACGCGGATGCGCGGCGCCAGGGCCAGCGCCAGGGCTCCGGTCATATGGGCGATGCCCACGCGGCTGACGGTATAGGAGAAGAAGTCGGGGTTCGGCGCCGTGACCTTATAGTCCAGCATATTGACCACCACGCCCTCGTCCCCGTCAGGCAGGCGCGCGGCGAAGTCGCGGATCAGGGCCAGGGGCGCCAGGACGTTGACCTCGTGGTGAAGGCGCAGGTCCGCCTCCTGGAAGGTCTCCAACTGGTCATAGACGAACAGGGAAGCGTTGTTGACCAACACCCGCAACGGCCCGAAGGCGGCGGCCTGATCCATCAGGGCGGCGCGCGCCCCGGCGTCCGTCAGCTCGGCCTGGACGGCGACGGCGCGCCGTCCCATGGCCTCGATGGCCTGGACCACGGCCTGCGCGCCTTGCGCGTCCGAGCGATAGTGGACGACGACGTCATGGCCCGCCTGGGCCGCCGCCTTCGCCAACACCGCCCCGATCCGGCGCGAGGCGGCCGTGACCAGCGCCACGCCCCTCGAAGGGGCGTCAGCCGACCTGGGCTCAGTCAACCCGGCCGAACTCGAAGTAGTTGAAGGCGGCGACGACGGCGATGAAGGCGAAGATGGTGGCGATGGCCAGCATGATGGGTCTCCTGTTCCGCCCCCGAATAGGGGCAAGCGCGCCCCTGTTCAAGCCATGGCTCAGTCGTCAACGACCATGCCGGGCGGAGGCGGCGACAAGGTCTGCGGACATTGCGGCTGACTTTCAAAGTGCGCGCGATAGTCGGCGAAGGGGACGGGGAAGGCCATCTCCTCGCGGCGAGCCTCCAAGTCTTCGACACTCTCGATCGGATAGGGCCGCCATTTGCCGTTGTCGCAACGAAACTGCGTCCCATAGCGCTGGGGCCGTCCCTCGGATGTCGCCAAGCGGTCAAACATCATGGCGTAGCTCTGACCGTCGATTTCGCCCGTCGCGACCAGCGGCTCCAGTACGGGAAGGAAACGCCGCCACAGACCCTCGTCCGAGTGCTGGATAATGTGGAAAGCGGCCGCAGAGGCTTTGTCGCCATATCGACTTTTCAGAAACCAGCCTTCGGGCGGCGTCATCGCCAGAAGCGCCTGCTGATTTTCCTGGTCCACCGCTTCGATCACTGCTCCCGCAGCTCGAACCGCCGCCATGCGCTCCGTGTCCGGTATGCGCGAGAAATCCAAGCGGGTAATGACCTGCCGTCCCGCCTGATCCAACTCCCCCATCCGCTCCAGGCGCGCCCTGTCGTCAAGCGCCGTCCCAAGGACGGCGTGCCGCGCGCGCACCTCTTCAATCGCCATGCTCACTGGCGCGATGATCTCCTGCGTCTCAGGCGAAAGCGCCTGAAGTTGAAGCCCCAACATGACCGCCGCCAACAACATCGTCGTCCCCCGTTCCTCTTCACAGCAGACTACCACAAGCCATGGTGCGCCTTACCATCCGCCATGCCATGCTTGCCGAATGACCACCTGGCGCACTCGCATCGAACCCTTCACCCGGCCGCTGTTCTTCGCCTGGTCGCGGATGAGCCGGGGCATGACGCTGGGCGTGCGCGGCGTCGCCGTCGACGCAGAGGGTCGCGTCCTGCTGGTCAAGCACACCTATCTGGCCGGCTGGTGGCTGCCAGGCGGCGGGGTGGACAAGGGCGAGACGACGCAAGCCGCCGTCATCCGCGAACTGCGCGAGGAGGCCGGACTGATCGTCAGGGGCGAGCCGCGCCTCTTGTCGGTCCACTCCAACGAACGCTTCTTTCCAGGGGATCATGTGCTGGTCTTCCGCATCGACGCCTTCGACCTGACCGAGCGGACCAGCCACGGCGAGATCGCCGAGATCGGCTGGTTTCACCCCGACGCCCTGCCCGAGGACGCCACCCGCGCCACCTGCGATCGCCTGGCCGAAATCTTCGGCGGCGCCGCGCCCGATCCGAACTGGTGAGACCGTCGATGCAGCTTCCCGTCCTCGCCCTGCTGGCCATGATCCTGGGCGGCGCCGCCACCGCCCTGCAGGGACCGACCAATGCGCGGCTGGCCAGCGCCGTCGGCTCGCCGGTCAATGCGGCGCTCGTCTCCTTCTTCGTGGGAACCGTCGCCCTGGCCCTCGTCGCCGTGACGCTGCAGGCGCGGCCGGACGTGCAGGCGATGAAGGCCCTGCCCGCCTGGGCCTGGTTGGGCGGCCTGTACGGCTGCGTCTTCGTGGTCGCCGCCGCCTGGGGCGTGCCCAAGATCGGCGTGGCGCTGACCATCACCCTGATGGTGGCGGGTCAGCTGGCGCTGAGCCTGATCCTCGATCATTTCGGCGTCATGGGCGTGCCGCAGCAGCCGATCAGCCTGACGCGCATCGCCGGCGTGCTGCTGGTGATCGGCGGGGTGCTTCTGGTCCGGCGCGGCTGAGCCTATATCCCGCCTGATGACCGACCCGACGCCCGACATCCCGGAGACGCCCCTCCTTCCCCTTCAGGCCGCCGAGCTGATCGCGGACGAGGCCCGGCGCGCGCCCGACAAGCCCGGCGTCTATCGCATGTACGGCGAGGACGGCGCCTGCCTCTATGTCGGCAAGGCCAAGTCGCTGAAGAAGCGGGTGGTGCAATATGCGCAAGGAAGGTTCCACACCCAGCGCATCGGCCTGATGGTCAGCCTGACCCGCGCAATGGAGCTGGTGGTCACGGCGTCCGAGACCGAGGCCCTGCTGCTCGAATCCAACTTCATCAAGAAGCTGAAGCCGCGCTTCAACGTCCTGCTGCGCGACGACAAGTCCTTCGCCGAACTGATGATCCGCCGCGACCACCGCGCGCCCCAGGTCCGCAAGCATCGCGGCGCCCATACGATTCCCGGCGACTATTTCGGCCCCTTCGCCTCGACCTGGGCGGTCAACCACACGCTGAACACCCTGCAAAAAGCCTTCCTGCTGCGGTCCTGTTCGGACAGCGTCTATGAGACCCGCACCCGCCCCTGCATGTTGCACCAGATCAAGCGCTGCTCGGCGCCCTGCACCGGCCTGATCAGCCTTGAGGACTACGGCGATCTGGTCACGGAGGCGGAACAGTTCCTGCGCGGCAAGTCGCGCGCCGTCATCGGTCGCCTGTCGCAAGAGATGCAGGCGGCCTCCGACGACCTGGACTTCGAGACCGCCGCCCGCGTGCGCGACCGCATCCGCGCCCTGTCGGCCATCGCCATGGAGAACAGCGTCAACGCCGAGGGCGTAGCCGAGGCCGACGTCTTCGCCCTGCATGCCGAGGGCGGTCAGGCCTGCGTCCAGGTCTTCTTCTATCGCGCGGGCCAGAACTGGGGCGGCCGCGCCTATTTCCCGCGCGTGGACAAGAGCGACAGCGACCCTGAAATCCTCGCCGCCTTCCTAGGCCAGTTCTATGAAGACAAGCCGGTCCCGCGCCTGATCCTGTCCAACGTCCGCCCGCATGAGCTGGAACTGCTGGAGGAAGCCTTCAGCATGAAGGCCGAGCACAGGGTCGAGATCGCCCGCCCCCAGCGCGGCGGCAAGGCCAGTCTGGTCGACCACGCCCTGACCAACGCCCGCGAGGCGCTGGGTCGCAAGCTGGCCGAGAACTCGGCCCAGTCGAAGATTCTGGACGAGGTGTGCGAGGCCTTCGGCCTGGACGCCCGGCCCGAGCGGATCGAGGTCTACGACAACGCCCATATTCAGGGGACCAATGCGGTCGGCGGCATGATCGTCGCGGGGCCCGAAGGCTTCCGCAAGAACCAGTACCGCAAGTTCAACATCCGGGGCGAAGACCTGACCCCCGGCGACGACTACGGCATGATGCGCGAGGTCATGCGCCGCCGCTTCGGCAAGCTGGTCAAGGACGAGGAGGCCGGAGAGGCGGTCGAACGCCCCGACCTGTTGCTGGTCGACGGCGGGGCGGGCCAGTTGGCCGAGGTGCTGGCCGTCATGGCCGATCTGGGCGTCGACGACATCGCCGTGGTCGGCGTGGCCAAGGGGCCGGACCGCGACGCAGGCAAGGAGCATTTCTTCATGCCCGGCAAACCGCCCTTCATGCTGCCGCTGAAGAGCCCGGCCCTCTACTACATCCAGCGGTTGCGGGACGAGGCGCACCGGTTCGCCAACGGCGCCCACGCCAAGCGCCGCTCCATGGACATCAAGAAGAACCCGCTGGACGAAATCGAAGGCGTCGGGCCGGGACGCAAGAAGGCCCTGCTGCACGCCTTCGGCTCGGCTAAGGGGGTCAGCCGCGCCTCGGTCGCCGATCTGGTCAAGGTGGACGGCGTCAATCAGTCGCTGGCCGAGCGCATCCACGGCTTCTTTCACAAGTCGTGAAACACATGCATTTGCGGTTGAGCGACCAACCGTCGCGGGTTTAGGAAGCGCCTCATGACCAACGAATTGACCAAGGGCTATCACCGCTTCCGCCAGAATCGGTGGCCGTCCGAACGCGCCGAATACGAAGCCCTGGCCGCCAACGGTCAGAAGCCGCACACCCTGGTCGTGGCCTGTTCCGACAGCCGCGCCGACCCGGCCCTGATCTTCGACACGGCGCCGGGCGAGCTGTTCGTGGTGCGCAACGTCGCCAACCTGGTCCCCCCCTATGAGCCGGACGGCAAGCTGCACGGCGTCTCAGCGGCGCTGGAGTTCGGCGTCAATGTGCTGAAGGTCAAACACGTCGTCGTCATGGGCCACGCCTCGTGCGGCGGGGTGAACGCCATGCTGAACGGCGCCCCCGCCAACTGTCAGGACTTCGTCGCCCCCTGGGTCGAGCAGGCCGCTCCCAGCGTGCGCCGCGCGGTCGAGGCCCTGCCCGCCGAACAGGTCGAGTGCGCGGCCGAAGAAGCCGTGGTGCGTCTGTCACTGGACAATCTGCGCACCTTCCCCTGGATCGCGGAAAAGGAGGCGGCGGGCGAACTGAAGCTCAGCGGCCTGCATTTCGGCATTGCGCTGGGCATCCTGTCCAAGCTGACGGGACCGGGACGGTTCGAGCGGCTGGACTGAGGCGTTCGGTCCGGCGCGGCGCCCTCGCCTCTGGCCGCGAACCGTGGCACACCCGGCGTGTTGCAACGGAAGACGTCATGGCCCCTGCCTACAAAGCCATCCCCAACATCCTGACCAGCCTGCGCCTGGCGGCCGGGATCGTCATGTTCCTGCTGCTGGCGGGCGCGACCAGCGGTTTTCCCTTCGTCTCGGCCTGGCTGAGCCCCGACGACCAGTTCGCCATGTACCGGACGGGCTTCTGGATCTTCGTCATCGCCGCCTCGACGGACTGGATCGACGGCTATCTGGCCCGTCGCTGGAACGCCACGACGCGCTGGGGCGCCATCCTTGACCCGATCGCCGACAAGATCCTGGTCACCGGCGCCGTGCTGGGCGTTCTGACGAGCGGCTCGGTGCAGCAGATCATCATCCCCTGCGGCCTGATCCTGTTCCGCGAGTTCGCGGTCTCGGCGCTGCGCGAGACCATGGCCGGGCGCATCAACCTGCCCGTCACCCTGGCCGCCAAGTGGAAGACGACGCTGCAGATGGTGGCGCTGGGCTGCCAGCTGTTCGCCCGCAATTGGGACGGCTGGGGCCTGCCGTTCGACTACCTGCCCGCCTTCCAGCTGTTCTCCGACGCCCTGATCTGGCTGGCCGCCATCGTCACCCTGTGGACCGGCTGGCAGTATTTCAGCGCCGCCCAGAAACAGATGCGCGATCTGTAAGCCCTTCTCCCCTTGTGGGAGAAGGTGGCAGGCGGAGCCTGACGGATGAGGGGTGTCGGCGGCGCGGGTTGGATTTCAGCCTCCGCAGCCTGCGCCCCTTTTTCATGCCGTCGCGCTCACACCCCTCATCCGGTCCTGACGGACCACCTTCTTCCACAAGGGGAGAAGGACGTTAAAGCGCCTTCTCGAGCACCACGAACTCCAGCTCGCGCGTCTGAGGCAGGCCGAAGCGTTCGTCGTCCAGAGGAAACGGCCGCGTCTCGCCGGTCAGACGATAGCCGCGCCGCTCGTACCAGGCGATCAGTTCGACGCGTTGGCGGATGACCGTCATCTCCATGCGCGTCGCGCCGAAACGATCGATCGCCTCGGCTTCGGCGGCGGCGATCAGCCAACGACCAAGACCGCCCGCCTGGCGCCGCGGATCAACGGTCAGCAGTCCGAGATAGGCTAGGCCTTCGCCCTGTTTGGCCACCTGGACGCAGCCGGTCAGGACGCCGTCGATCTCGCCCAGCAGCAGCACCCGCGACGCATCGGCCAGGATGTCGCGCAGCTCCGCCTCATCCGTGCGCTGGCCGCCCAGAAGATCGGCTTCATGGGTCCAGCCCGCCTTGGCGCTGTCGCCGCGATAGGCGCTCTCGATCAGACGGTGCAGCGCCGGAACATCGTCCGGCGCGGCGGGACGGAAGGTCGCTTCGCTCACTGGACGCCCAGCTCGCTGAGCAGGTGATCCATGTCGTAGACGTCGCGCAAGGCGGTGGTCACCGCCTGGGTCGTGACGATGACGCTGCGGTTGACGTTGCGGTCATAGCCGTAGGCGTTGCGCTGGGTCAGGACAGTGGAGTCGAAGTTGGCGCCGATGATCTCGCCCTTGGCGTTGACGGCGGGCGAACCCGACGAGCCGCCGATGGTGTCGGACGAGACGGCCATGTTCATCACGGCGCTGGGGTCGATGCGGTCCTTGGCGGCCAGCAGCTTGGGCGCGACGTTGAAAGGCTCGGCGCCCGTCGCCCGGTCCCACAGGCCCGCGAAGGTGGTGAAGGCAGGAATGCGCTGGCCCGGAACATCCGTGCCCTCGACCCGGCCGTAGGTCAGGCGCAGGGTGCCGGTGGCGTCTGGATAAACCGCATCGCCGAAGACGGCGAAGCGGGCGGCCGCCAGTTGCGCGGAGGCGCGGTCGGTCGGCGCCTTGACCTTGTCATCCCACTCGGTGCGGACGGCGCGAGCGTCGGCGTCGATGGCCAGGACATACTGGATCAGCGGGTCGGTCGAGGCCTGGACGGCGGGCAGGCCGCCTTCCCACAGGGCGCGGCGCACGGCGGGATCGGCTAGCCTGGTGCCCTCGATCAGGCGCGCGGACAGGGCCTCGGGGCTTTCCTTGCCCAACAGGGTGCGGGCGTATGGGCTGTCGACCGTCAGCCATTCGCGGGTCTTGGACAGCCACCACTCCAGACGGATCTGCTCCAGTTCCGGATAGGTCGGGCGCTCGGCGAACAGGCTGGACTGCACGCCCGGCAGACGGCTGTCGGCGAACTCGGGCAGACGCTGGTCCGACGGCTTGGCGCGTTCCTGCGCCCCGCGCACGATGGCCCGCGCCCAGCTGAACAGCGGCGAGCCGCCCGCGACCGAGGTCGTGCCCATGCCCGTGCCGCCTTCCAGCAGGGCCATCGGGGCGTAGAGCTCGCGCGCAATCGGTTGCACCTCGGCCAGGGCGGCCCAGGGATCGCCGACCTCGGCCGACAGGGCTTCATTCTCGGCGACGCGGCGATGGAAGACGGTCTCCTGACCCGCCAGTTGGTCCATGAAGGCCGGATCGATCAGGGCGGCCATGCGTCCGCGGCCGCGCTTGTAGGTGTTCTCGACGCCGACGATGGGATCCATGGCGATAAAGGCCTGTTCCTCGCCCTCTTCCGAATAGCGGATCAGACGGCCGCGCAGCTCCGACGCGATCAGCTGGTCCAGCGGCAGCACCACGTCGCGAATGGTCATCAGCTGGGCCTGGGTCAGCAGGCGCTGGGTCGAGCCGGGGTTGCCGGTGACGAAGACGGGCTCGCCCTCGGTCGGCTTGTTCGGGTTCCAGGTGAAATGGGTCGGCGTCGCGGCGGGCTTGCCGTCTTCATACAGACGAATGAAGGCCGCATCGATGGCGAAGCGCGGGAAGGAGAAGTTGTCCAGGTCGCCGCCAAAGGTCGCGGCGCGGTCTTCCGGCGCCCAGGCCAGACGCACGTCGGAGTATTTGCGGAACTTGTAGAGCTTGAACTGACCGCCGCGATACAGGCTGACGACCTGACAGCGGATCTTGGGATCATTGCCGCAGGCTTCGGTTTCGATACGGCCGGCCTCGGCCTCGCGGGCCTGGGTGAAGGCCTGACCGTCCAGACCCTCGCCCGCCTTCTGCACGCGTTCGGTGACGTCGGAGATGTCGGTCAGGATCTCGGCCGTGCCGCCGGGGCATTTCAGCTCCTCCTCGCGGCTCTTCGGCGTGAAGCCGGTCTCGGCGTACTGCAGTTGCGGCGTGGACAGGTTGGCGACGCAGGTGGCGACGCAGTGGTTGTTGGTCATCACCAGCCCCTCGGCCGAGATGACGCCCGCCGAGCAGCCGCCGAACTTCACCGAGGACTGGCGGACGCGGTCCAGCCAGGCCTGGTCGATGCTCGTGCCCAGCGTCTGATTGGCGCGGGCGATCGGGAAGTTGTCATAGGTCCACATGCCTTCCTCAGCCTGGGCCGAAGACGCGGCGGCGAAGGCCAGAACGGCGGCCGAGGCGAAGAGTATCGGGGTGTAGGTGGTGCGCATGAGACATCCTCGACGTCGCGGCCCGACTGTCGCCGAGGCCCTGTTTCAGCCCCCTGGAAACCGAGGCCGTCTTGCGGTCAGTCTGAACAGAACCTGGCGTGAAACCGCAACCCCTGCCGAGCGCATTCACAGCGCGCGTTCGCAGGTCTAGATTCGGCGAATGGCGAAACGAGATAGGGTTGAGGCGATGGCCGACGACTTCCCCCAGGGCGTGGCGCATCTGGTCCCGGACGACATGCGGGCGCGGCTGTCCTCCGATCCCGCAAGCCTGGAGCTGTGGCGGAGCCTGACGCCGCTGGGCCGCAATGAGTTCATCTGCTGGGTCGAAGACGCCAAACAGGCCGGCACCCGCCAGAAACGGATCGAACGTGCGGTCGAGGAACTGCACGAAGGCAAGCGCCGCCCCTGCTGCTGGGCGGGCTGCATCCACCGCACCGACAAGGCGCCCAGCCGCTGGCAGCAGGCCGTGCTCATCGAGAAGAAGGGCAAGCCGCAGTAGTCCTGAGCGGACAAAGAAAAAGGGGCGCCCGAAGACGCCCCTCAAATCCCGGACCTAAATCCGACAGGCTTAGCGACGCACGCCCAGTTCGCGCAGCAGGCGCGGCTGGTTGTAGACGGTGCGCAGGGCCTCGGTGACGGCGGCGGTCGAGACCGTCACCGTGCGGTTCAGCTCGCCGTCATAGCCGAACGAGCCGCCCAGGGAGTGGATGTTGCCGTCGAAGGCGGCGCCGATCACTTCACCCTTGGCGTTGATCACCGGCGAGCCGGAGTTGCCGCCGATGATGTCGTTGGTCGAGACGAAGTCGTAGACGACCTCCTTGTTGATCCGGTCCTGCGCGGCGACGAAACGCTCGGAGGCGTTGAACGGCTCGGCGCCGGTGGCGCGCTCGTACAGACCGCCCATGTAGGTGAAGGACGGCACGGTCACGCCGCGATAGGTCCAGCCCTTCACCTGGCCGTAGGACAGGCGAAGCGAGAAGGTCGCGTCGGGATACAGGTTGTCGCCATAGACGGCGAAGCGAGCCTGGGCGACCTTTTCCGCGGCGCGGGCGGTCGGGGCGTTGACGCCGGCGTCCCACTGGGTGCGGATCGCTTGCGCCGCATTGTCGTTGGCCAGGACGAAGGCGATCATCGGGTCGCCCGAGGCGGCCAGCTGCTCCGGCGTCATGGCCAGGGCCTCAGCGCGGAAGGCCGGGTCGATCAGGCGGCTCTGCACCAGGCGGGCGGCGATGACTTCGGGGCTTTCGGCGCCCAGCATGGCCTTCACGTCGGCGCTGTCGACCGTCAGATACTCGCGGGTCTTCAGCATCCAGTGCGACAGCTGGATCTCCTCGACGCCCAGCGGGATCGGCGCTTCCGAGGCCAGGCGACGGCCCAGGGCGGCGATGTCGCTGTCGGCGTAGCCGGCGCGGCGCTCAGCTGCGGGCTTGGCGCGCTCCTTCGACGCGCGGACGATCGACCGGGCGTAGGAATACAGGGTCGAGCCGCCGCCGGCGTTCGCCTCAAGCTGGCGATAGGGCAGGTAGAGGTCGCGGGCCGTGACCTGCACCTTCTCCAGATCGCCCCACGGGTCGCCGATGCGCTCGGCCACGGCCGGGTCGGCGGCGACGCGTTGACGCAGTTCAGCCTCTTCCTGGCGCTTCTTGCCCATGAAGGTCGGGTCCGTCAGGGCGCCCTGCTGGCCGTAGTAGACCTTGAAGCTGTTCTCCAGACCGAAGATGGGGTCGAGGGCGACCCGCTTCTCTTCCTCGCCGGTCGTCGAATATTCGACCAGACGGCCGCGCAGTTCGGCGCTCTGGATCAGGGTGATCGGGATCTGCTGGTCGCGCAGACGCTCCAGCTGGCTGATGGTCAGCAGACGCGAGGTCGAGCCGGGGTTGCCCGCGACGAAGGTGACTTCGCCGTCGACCGGGGCGTTGGGGTTCCACTTCAGGTGGTTGGGCGAGGCGACCGGCTTGCCGTCCTCATAGGCGCGCAGGAAGGCGGCATCGAGGGCGTAGCGCGGGAAGTTGAAGTTGTCCGGGTCGCCGCCGAAGAAGGCCGCCTGGAACTCCGGCGCGAAGGCCAGACGCACGTCCTCGTACTTGCGGAACTGATAGAGGGCGTATCTGCCGCCGCGATAGAAGCTGATGACCTGGCAGGTCAGCTTGCGGTCGTCGCCGCAGGCTTCCTTCTGGATCTTGTCGATCTCGGCCGAGCGGGCGGCGACGAAGGCCGCGCCTTCCAGACCCGAACCGGCGCCCAGGACGCGCTCGGTCACGTCGGTGATGTCGGTCAGAACCTCGGCCGTCTGACCGGGGCAGGTCTTCTCTTCCTCACGCGTGGCGGGCATCCAGCCGTTCTTGACGTAGTCGTTCTGGGCCGTCGACAGATCCTGGACGCAGGAGATGACGCAGTGGTGGTTGGTCAGGATCAGGCCTTCGCCCGACACGAACGACGCCGAGCAGCCCTGCAGGCGCACCGCCGCGTTCCGCACGCGATCCAGCCACGACTGGTCGATGCGCGTGCCGTATTTGTCGTTCACCGTCTGGATAGGGAAGTTGTCGAAGGTCCACATGCCCTCGTCGGCGCGAGCGGCCGAAGCGGGGGCGTTGACCACCACGACGGCCATGCCGAGGGCGGCCAGGGAAGCCGTGAACGAAAGAGTGCGGCGAAGCGACATAGGCGTCTCCGAATAGGCGGGACACCACGCCACGCCTTGCTGTTGCGCGTCACTAGCCTTGCCGGGGGCGCTTCCTCAAGCCCCGTAACAAATCCGGCAGAGCCAGCCTTACCCCGATTTAACTTGGCCCCGGGGCGAGGCGCGGTCAGATAACAGCGCAAGTCAGGGGAATGAATACGCGTCATGTCGCTCGCGCTATCCACGCTGCTCTTCGAGTGGCGCCGCTATATGGCCGCCGTCATGGCGCTGGCCCTTTCGGGTCTGCTCGTGCTGGCCATGACCGGTGTCTTCATCGGCATCGGCAAGGGCTTCACCGCCCAGATCGAACGGTCCGGTGCGGACATCATGATCCTTCAACCGGGCGCCAAGAGCCTGATCAACGGGCCGTCGGGCGTGCCGCGTCGCTTCATCCCGCTGGCCTACAACCATCCCGAGGTGGTCGAGGTTCAGCCCCTGGACGGCGCCGGCGGCACCTTCCAGTCGGTCAATGAAGTCGACCCCACCCGCAGCCAGGCCGACAACGCCAAGCAGGGCGCTCCGCGTCTGAAATTCGTCCAGTCCAGCATCATCGACACCACGCCCGGCTCGGTCACCATTCCGACCGACTATTCACGCGAACTGGTCGACGCCCTGCGCCAGCCCTACACCGTCGCGGTCGATGAAACGGCGCTGACGACCCTGGGCGTCAAGCTGGGCGACAAGGCCCTGTACAACGGTCAGACCGTCACGGTCGTCGGCGTCACCCGCGGCTATCCCAACATGATGCAGCCCGGCGTGGTCATGTCGCGCGACACCCTGCGCATGCTGGGTCAGGCCGACACCGGCCCGCGCGTCGGCCCCCTGATGATCAAGATCAAGGATCCTGCCCGCGCCGCGATCGTGGTCGCCCAACTGAACACCATGGGCAACGGCCAGTGGAAGGCCTGGACCCGTCAGGATCTAGCCGACGCCAACGCAGGCGCCATGTTCGAAGAAGGCATCCTGGTCATCATCATCGGCGGCTGCGTGGTGCTGGGCGTCATCATCGGCGTGGCCATCACCTGGCAGACCCTGCGCGGCGCCATCATGGCCAACATCAAGGAGTTCGCCTCGCTGCGCGCCCTGGGCGTGGGCATGGGATCCTTGCGCCGCATCGTCATGGAACTGAGCTTCTGGGTCGGCGTGGTCGGCGTGGCCGCCGCCATCGGCCTGACCTGGCTGCTGTCCCTGTTCGCCATGTCCAAGGCGGTCATCATCGCCCTGCCCCTGCCGCTGCTGATCGTGGTGGGCGGCGGTCTGATCGCCATCGCCATGCTCTCGGGCTTCCTGTCCATGGGCATCCTGAAGAAAAGCCAGCCTGCGGACCTGCTGCGATGAACACTATGGCTTTTGGGCACACGAAAGTTCACGGCAAACATGGCGAGTTCGCCATCGAGGCCAAGGGGCTGATCAAGCGGTTCAAGTCCGGCAAGAACTACGTCGAAGTTCTGAAGGGCGTGGATTTCGACGCCCGCCACGGCGACCTGACCATGGTCATGGGGCCGTCGGGATCAGGCAAGTCGACGCTGATCGCCGCCCTGTCCGGTCTGCTGCGCCCCGAGGAAGGACGCGTCGACGCGCTGGACGTGGACGACATGTGGAAGCTGTCGTCAGGCCGGATCGACAAGTTCCGTCTGGATCACTGCGGCTTCATCTTCCAGGGCTTCAACCTCTTCCCCTCGCTCAGCGCCCTGCAGCAGGTGACGACGGTGCTGAAGTTCCAAGGCCTGACGTCCGATCAGGCCAGGAAGCGCGCGACCCTGGCGCTGGAGGAGGTTGGACTCGGCCATCGCCTGCACCAACGTCCGGCCGCCCTGTCCGGCGGCGAGAAGCAGCGCGTCGCCATCGCCCGCGCCCTGGCCAAGGATCCTCAGATCCTGTTCGCCGACGAGCCGACCTCGGCCCTGGACGGCGAGAACGGCCAGGTCGTGATCCGCCTGTTGCGACGGGCGGCGACCGAGCACGGCGCCGCCGTCATCTGCGTGACCCACGACCCGCGCCTGGAAGCCTGGGCCGACCGGGTCATCCACATCGAAGACGGCGTGATCATCGACGATCAGCGCCGCACCCCCAATCCCGACGCCGTTCTGGCCTCGCACTGACACCGATCCTCTGAGGACGCCTCACATGCCCGCTTTCCTGAAAAACAAATGGCTCTGGATCGGCCTCGCGCTGCTGATCGTGCTGCTCGTCGGCTTCACCATGGTCCGCTCCGCCGGCGCCGCCAAGAAGGCGGAAGCCGCCGCCGAGGCCGAGAAAAAGGTCGAAAGCCCTTATGCCGCCATCGCCAACGGCAAGGTCGACGTCGAGGGCGGCATCATCCAGATCGCCGCGCGCCGCGGCGGCGTGGTGCGCGAAGTCCTGGTGCAGGAAGGCGACCGCGTGACCGCCGGCCAGATCCTGGCCCGCCAGGAAGACGACGAGCCGCGCCTGGCGCTGCAGACCGCCGCCGCCAATCTGTCGGAAGCCGAGAGCCAGCTGCGCCTGATCAACGTCGACATCGCTACGGCCCAGCGCGAGTACGACCGCCTGCAGAAGCTGGTCTCGACCAACTTCGTCGCCGCCCAGCGCCTGGACCAGGCCCGCGACGCCATCGCCTCGGCCCAGGCGCGGCTCGGCTCGCAGCAGTCGGCTGTGCAGACCGCCCGCGCCCGCCGCGACGAGGCCGCCTACAACGTCGAACTGACGGTCATTCGCGCCCCGGCTGACGGCCGCATCGTGCGCCGCTACGCCAACCCCGGCGCCGGCGCCTCGACCCTGAACGTGTCGAACATGTTCGATCTGGAGCCCGACGCCCCCCGCATCGCCCGCGCCGAGATCGTCGAGGCCGACATTCCGAACATCACCGCCGATCAAGCCGTGGAGATCACCCCGGAAGGCGACCCGTCGAAGGTCTATGTCGGCAAGGTTCTGCGCCGCGCCGCCGTCTTCGGTGCCCGCAAGCTGGCGTCGGACGACCCGTCGCAACGCACCGACGAGCGCGTGGTCGAGGTGGTGGTCGCCGTCGACGAGGCCCCGCTGCTGATCGGCCAGCGCGTTCTGGTCAAGTTCATGAAGCCGGGCGAGACGGCCGGCGCCAAGCGCGACACCAGCATCGCCGGCGTCCCCGCCAACCGCTCGATGCAGACCCCGGCCCGCCGCTAACGCTGACGGAAACGAATACGGAAAGGGGCCTCGCGAGAGGCCCCTTTTTTGTTGGCTGCTTCCTGCTCCCGCTCATCTCGGCGGACGCCGGGATGAGCGGGGTCAAATGACCGCCTATGACCTAGTTCCCCGTAAATTCCCCCGACCTCTTCTCCAGCACCGCCGTCACGCCTTCGATGTGGTCGTCGGTCAGATGGGCAAGGGCCTGCATGGCGGCCGACAACTCCAACATCTGATCGAAATTCATGTCGCGGCCCTGACGCAGCAGGGTCTTGGCCATGCGCAGAGCCTGGGGCGGCTGGGCGGCGATCTGACCGGCCGTCTCCATCGCCTCGTCCATCAAGGCCTCATGCGGAACGACGCGGTTGACCAGCCCCCACTGCTCGGCCGTGGCGGCGTCGATGGAGCGGGCGGTGAACAGCAGTTCGGCGGCGCGGTTGTAGCCGATGTTCCGCGGCAGCAGCCACGAACCGCCGTCGCCGGGAATGATGCCCAGCTTCATGAAGGGCACGCCGAAGCTGGCGCGGTCCGAGGCGATGCGGATGTCGCCCAGCCCGGCGATGTCGCAGCCCAACCCCATGGCCGGGCCGTTGACCGCCGTCACCAGCGGAACCTCAAGCCCGTAGAGGGCGCGCACGATACGGTGGACGACGCGGCGATAGCGTTCGCGGATGGCGGCGCCCGCCCCCTCGAACAGGTCGCGGCGGTCCTTCATCGCCTTCAGGTCGCCGCCTGCCGAAAAGGCGCGGCCGGCCCCCGTCATCACCACGCAGCGGATCGAAGGATCGGCGTTGACGGCGTCGCAGGCGGCGGCGAAGGCCTCGCCGTCCTCCAGGTCCGGCAGGGCGTTCAGACGGTCGGGCCGATCCAGGGTCCAGACCATGACCGCGCCTTTGCGCTCTTCGACGATCAGACCCATGCCGCGCTTCCTCTTCTCCAATGGAGCTGTGGGTGTCGGCCAGGGCGCGGCGGGATGGCAAGGGCGGAATTGAAAAACCCCGGCCGTTCTGACCGGGGCTTCTGGTTGGATCATCCAGTCTCGCGACTACGCGCGCGGCCGTTTGATCGTTATGGGCACGAAGTTGGACGGATGGCTGACCACGCGGTCGCCTGCGCCGTTCATCTGCTTCGTGTTCACCAGCATCCCGCCGAATAGGGCGAAGGACAGCATGGCGTGCTGGAGATTGCGCTCTTTGTTTTCGTTCATTTTTGGCGTCTCCTTTCGCTGAACGATGAAAGAAGACACGTCGTGCTTATTGGGACTCTCACCCTGTCAGTCGTTTCGCGTCGACGATGAAGATAGCGAAGCTGTGGAAAAAGTCAAGAATTATAGTCCGTTCTCGGACTCATTGTAGCGATAGCGTCACGAATCATGACCGAAGCCCCCGCCCCTCGCCCGCCGCGCCCCATCGCCAGCCCATGCGTCATGGTCTGCACCGTCGACGGCGCGTCGGGCCTGTGCCTGGGCTGTTTCCGCACGCTTCAGGAGATCGCGACCTGGAGCCGAATGACGGACGAGGCCCGCGCCGCCGTCATGGCCGACCTGCCGGGCCGCAAGGGTCGGATCGATCCCCGCCTGCTGGGCGAGTGAAGGCCCTGGGTCGTCAACCTTTCGTTCGCCACGTCGCTTCACCGCATGGGAAGACCAAGGCGGCATAGTCCGCTTCATGATCCGCTTTGACCCGCGCTCCGCTGTCGTTTTCGCCGCCGCCCTGGCGTCGGCGTCGGCGTGCATCGGCGCCCTGATGTGGTGGGAAGGCCCGGCCCAGGCCTACGCCGCCGTGGCCCTGAAGGAGGCGCCGTCGGTGACGCGCGCGGCCGACGGCCACTACTGGGCCGAGGCGACCGTCGAGGGGCGGCCGATGCGGATGCTGGTCGACACCGGCGCCAGCGTGGTGACGCTGAGCCGCGCCGACGCCGAACGGCTGGGCGTGCGGCTGAAACCGCATGACTTCAACCAGACGCTGAACACCGCCTCGGGTCAGGTGCCCGCCGCGCGGGTGCTGCTGACCTCCCTGTCGGTGGCGGGGGTCGAGATGACCTCGGTCGAGGCCCTGGTCGTCGATCGCGACATGCCCGCGGCCCTGCTGGGCATGAGCTTCCTGGGCCGGCTGTCGGCCTTCGAGGCGCGGCCCGACGGCCTGATCCTGAGGGGCTGAACGCGCCTCAGCCGCGCCGACCGAAGGGCACGACCTTGTTGTCCCGGTCATGGCCGATATCGGCGTCGCCCAGATAGGCGATGCCGGAGCGCACGCACCAGTAACGCACGATCTCTTCCGCCGTCAGACCGAAATCGGGATCATTCGCCGTCACGTCCGACACCCGGCCCAGACGAATGCCCGCAACCCGGCGGATCGAGGCCTGGCCGGTCAGGTGGAACATCATCCGGTCGACGCGATAGAGGGCCTCGGACACCTCTTCCAGCATCAGGACGTGGCCGGTCAGATCCGGCTCGATCGCCGTGCCGACCAGTTCATTGAGGATGGTCAGGTTGAAGCCGACGGCGGGCCGGGCGTCGGTCAACAGGGACGGCTCCAGCGACGCCGCGTCGCCGCTCCGCAGCCAGTTCACCGCCCGCAGGCCCGTGGCGTCATGGCGCGATCCGTCCGAGGCCATCGGCCCGTGCGCGACATGGGGGAAGCCCGCGCGATACAGCGCCGCCAGCAGGCTGCCCGCATCGGAATAGCCGAGGTAACGCTTGGCGTAGGCGTGGGCGGTCAGTTCGGGAATCACCGCCTCGGCGATACGACAGGCGCCGTAACCGCCGCGCGCGAACCAGACGGCGTCGATATCGGGGTCGTTGGCGGTCTCGACGAAGGCGCGGGCGCGGGTGGCGTCGTCGCCGCCGAAATGGCCGTGCGCCTCGAACAGGGCCGGATGCAGCACCAGTTCGACCTCGCCGCTCGGCCAGGTCGCCGCCGCCCAGGCCCGGATCGCCTCGCCCCGCGCGGGGTCCAGGCGGGAGCTGGCGTTGACGACGCCGATTCGGAACGGTCTGGTCTGCATGGACGGGGTGGCCTCGGGCGCCTCACGTGCTAGTCAGGCCACCGGACATTCCCCGGTTTCCAGCCCTGAAATCAAGCCGATGAACAAAGACTATTTCTTCTGCGGCGTCGGCGGCTCCGGCATGCTGCCCCTGGCGATGATCGTTCAGGCGCAAGGCAACCGCATCGCCGGCTCTGACCGCGCGCTGGATCAGGGCCGCACGCCGGACAAGTTCGACTGGCTGCGCGCCCACGGCGTGACCCTGCACCCGCAGGACGGATCGGGCGTGGTCAGCAAGGATCAGGTGGTCGTCGCCACCGGCGCCGTCGAGGACACCGTGCCCGACATCGGCGCGGCCAAGCGCGTCGGCGCCCTCATCAAGACCCGTCCCCAGCTGCTCAGCGAACTGTTCAACGCGGCTCCGACCTCGATCGGCGTGGCGGGCACCAGCGGCAAGTCGACCATCACCGGCATGATCGCCTGGATCCTGGATCAGGCGGGCCGCGCGCCGACCGTGGTCAACGGCGCCGTGATGAAGAACTTCGCCGACGCCGACCATCCGTTCGCCAGCGCCCTGATCGGCGGACCAGACCTGTTGGTGGCCGAGGTGGACGAGAGCGACGGCTCCATCGCCCGCTATGACCCGACGGTGGCGGTCGTCTCCAACATCTCGCTGGACCACAAGTCGATGGAGGAGCTGCGCGACCTGTTCGGCGGCTTCGTCGGCCGGGCGACGACGGCGGTGCTGAACCTCGACAACCCCGAGACGGCGGCGCTGGCGCAAACGCTGGAGACGGGCAAGGCGATCACCTTCGCCCTGGGCGAGGAAGAGGCCGATCTGTCGGCGCACGACCTGCAACCTCTGCCCACCGGCATGACGTTCGAACTGCGCGTGCGCGGCGAGGCGGCGCGGGCCGCGCGACTGAACGTGCCGGGCGCGCACAATGTCGCCAACGCCCTGGCGGCATTGGGCGCAGTCAGGGCGCTGGGCGTCGGCATGGATCAAGCGGTCGCGGCGCTGGAGACCTTCAGCGGCATCCGGCGGCGGCTGGAGGTGGTGGGCGCGCGAAACGGCGTCACCGTCATCGACGACTTCGCCCACAACCCGGACAAGATCGCCGCCACCCTGAAGACCCTGCATGCCTTCGACGGACGGTTGCTGATCCTGTTCCAGCCGCACGGCTTCGGCCCGCTGAAGCTGATGCAGCGCGAGTTCATCGAAGGCTTCGCCGGTCTGATGCGCCGTGACGACGTGCTGCTAATGCCCGAGCCGGTCTACTACGGCGGCACCACCGACCGCAGCGTCGGCAGCGAGGACATCGCGGCGGGCGTGCGCGCGGCGGGCCGTCAGGCGCAGGCCCTGGCCACCCGCGCCGACTGCGGCGACCGCATCGTCGAGATCGCCCAGCCCGGCGACCGGATCGTGGTGATGGGCGCGCGCGACGACAGCCTGTCGACCTTCGCAGCCGAACTGCTGGCGCGCCTTTGATCATCCGTTCTCGGACTATCTGTAAGATTAGCCTTGCAAAACATTCACTTCCGGCAAAGCGCCTGTTAAGCGCCCTGGCCTAACCCTGCTCTCGCAAGAAGCAGGAGACGGCTGGAAATGGCCAGGATCGGAGACTTCGTGGACGCCTCGGCGCCCATGGCGCCGGACGCGCCGGGGGCCGACGCCCTGGCCCGTTTCGAGGCCGAGCCCGAGACCCTGGTCATCGCCGTAGCCGACGCCGACGGACGCCCCGTAGGCCTGATCGAGCGCAACGCCTTCACCCTGAAGCTGGCCGCCGAGTTCGGCCGCGCCCTCTACGCCCGGCGCCCGGTCTCGGCGCTGATGGACCCGGCGCCCATGATCGTCGAGGCCGACGCCTCGGCCGATGTCCTGTTCGCCTCAATGGACACGGCGGGGCTGGGCGCCTTGTTGAAAGGCTTCATCGTCATCTCGCGCGGCCGCTATGTCGGGGTCGGAGCCGGGCTGCACGTGCTCCAGGCCGGGGTGGCGATCCACAAGCGCCGCGCCGAGGCCATGGCCGAACTGGCCCAGAACCTGGTCCGCGCCGAGGCCGAGGCCCGCGCCTCCAGCCGGGCCAAGTCCGAATTCCTGGCCGTCATGAGCCATGAGATCCGCACGCCCCTGAACGGCGTGCTGGGGGTGGCCGCCCTGATGGAGCGCCAGCTGACGCAGGAGGATCTGCGCCCCCACGTCCGCACCATTCTGGACTCCGGCGCCAGCCTGCTGCGCCTGCTGACCGATGCGCTGGACATGTCCCGCGCCGAAGCCGGGATGCTGACGTTGGAGCCCGCCCCCCTGGACCTTCAGGCGGTGACGGCGGACCTGTCGGCCCTGTGGAGCCCTCGCGCCGAAGAAAAGGCGCTGGACCTGCGCGTCCACGGCGATCTGCGCGCCGCGCGCTGGATCATCGGCGACGAGATGCGGCTGAAGCAACTGTTGAACAATCTGATCGGCAACGCCCTGAAGTTCACGGAAGGCGGCGCCGTCGAGGTGCGCGTGGACACGGCGCTAGAGGACGGACAGGTGTGTCTGTCGGCGACGGTCGACGACAGCGGCCCCGGCGTCAGCGAGGACGCCGCGCGCGCCATCTTTGAACCCTTCAACACCGGCGAAGCGGGCCGCCAGGGCGCGGGCGCGGGGCTGGGTCTGGCCATCTGCCGCCAGATCATAGACCGCATGGACGGGCGCCTGGCGGTCGAACGATCACCCCAGGGCGGGGCGCGCTTCCGCTTCGAGCTGCGCTTGCCGCTGGCCGAGGCCGATGGACGCCGCAACGACGGCGCCATGGCCGATCCCACCGCCCACCCGACCCTGCACGTCCTGGTGGTGGACGACAACGCCGCCAATCGCTTTGTGGCGGGCAAGGTGCTGGAATTGTTCGGCTGCACCCACGAAACGGCCGAGAACGGTCGTCAGGCGGTCGAGTGCGCGACGACGGCGCCCTTCGACCTGATCCTGATGGACGTGAAGATGCCGGTGATGGACGGGGTCGCCGCCACCCGCGCCATCCGCGCCCTGCCCGGCCCCGCGTCCGCCTTGCCGATCCTTGCGCTGACGGCCAACGCCGACCCGCGCGACGAGGCGGACTATCTGGCGGCCGGAATGGACGGGGTGGCGCAGAAGCCGATCCAGCCTGAGGCCCTGCTGAACGCCATCCGCCTGGTCCTGTCGCGCGAACAAACCGCTCAGGCCGCCTGACCGGATCAGCGGCGCCGATAGTCGCAGTTGCAAGTCATTTGCATTTCATGGCAAGGCCAGGGCGTGATCGACGCCGCCGCCTCTTCCGTCAAGCCCGCCGCCCAGCCGAAGGCCAAGGCCGCACGGCCGCCTGCGCGCGCCTTCTGGTTGAGGCAGTTGCAAAGCTGGCACTGGATTTCGGCGGCGGTCAGCATGATCGGCCTGCTGCTGTTCGCCGCGACGGGCGTCACCTTGAACCACGCCGCCCAGATCCCGGCCGAGGCCGTGGTGCGCGAACAGACGGCCGTCCTGCCCGCCCCGCTGCTGGCGCGGCTGGCGGCGTTTCCGCAGGAGACGACCGATCCCGCGCCCGACGCCGTGGCGCGCTGGGCGGACGCGGCCTTCAACGTCCGCATCGCCGGAAAGCCGACCGAGACGACGGCCGAGGAAATCTACGTCGCCCTGCCCATGCCGGGCGGGGACGCCTGGCTGACCATCGACCGGGCGACGGGCGAGGCCCTGCACGAAAAGACCACGCGCGGCTGGGTCGCCTGGCTCAACGACCTGCACAAGGGCCGCAACACAGGCGCGGCCTGGTTCTGGTTCATCGACGCCTTCGCCGTCGCCTGCATCGTCTTCACCCTGACGGGGCTGGGCCTGTTGTGGCTGCACGCCTGGCGGCGGCCCCTAACCTGGCCGCTGGTCAGCCTGGGGCTGCTGATCCCCGTAGTGCTCGCCCTGTTCTTCATCCATTGAGGAGCCGCCTCATGCGTCCGCTTCCCCTGATCCTGACCGCTGCGGGTCTTTCAGCGGCCGCCGCGCCCGCCCTGGCCGCCGACCTGTCGGTGTCGATCGAGCTGCCGCGCATCAACAGCGCCGCCTATCACCGCCCCTATGTCGCCGTGTGGATCGAAAAGCCGGATCAGAGCGCGGTCCAGACCCTGGCCGTCTGGTATCACCCCGGCAGCCGCAACAGTCAGGGCGACGGCACAGACTGGCTGAGGGATTTGCGCGCCTGGTGGCGCAAGGGCGGCCGGGCCATGGCCATGCCCGCCGACGGAATCTCCGGCCCGACCAAGGCCCCCGGCCGCCATGCCGTCAACGTGCCCGGCGCGCGCCTGCGGAACCTGCCCGCCGGGCAGTACACGCTGGTCGTCGAGGCGGCGCGCGAGATGGGCGGGCGCGAGTCCGTGCGCGTGCCCTTCCACTGGGGCGCGGCCAATACGGCCGCCGGGACCGGGTCGTCCGAACTGCGCGCCGTGCGCGTCGCCGTGACCCGCTGAACGATCCCGGTCATAAGGGGCCTTCGTCTCTTTCAGCCAGACCGTTGCGCCGCCCATGAAACGATCCGCCTTCGCCCCTTCGCCGATCCTGATCGGAGGGCCGGACGACAGCCGACGCGACGACCGCGTTCTGATCCCGCCCATGACCGGCGCGCCCGAACGGCCGCCCAGCGACCTGATCTGGTCGCTGTCGGGCGAGACCATGGGCACGACCTGGTCGGTGCGGCTGGTTCCGCCGCCGGGCGCCGCCCAGGGCGATTTCGCGGCGGCGGTCGAGGAAGAACTGGCCCGCATCGTCGCCGTCTTCAGCCCGTGGGAGGTCGACAGCGAGATCTGCCGTTTCAACGCCGCCCCGGCCGGAACCTGGGCTCTGTCGGACGACTTCTGGGCCCTGTTGACCCAGGCGCTGGATCTGGCCGACGACGTCAACGGCGCGGTCGATCCCAGCCTGGGCGCCCTGGTCGACCTGTGGGGCTTCGGCCCGCCGGGGCCGCGTTCGGTCCTGCTGCCCCTGCCGTCCGACGAAGAGGTCGAGGCGGCGCGCGCCGTCTCGGGCTGGCAGAAGCTGCGGCTGCACCGCGAAGCTCAGGCGGCGATCCAGATCGGCGACATGAAGCTGGACTTCTCGGGCATAGCCAAGGGCCATGCGGTCGATCGCGTCTCGGACCGGCTGAGCGCCCTGGGCGCGACCTCGCACCTGGTCGAGATCGGGGGCGAGCTGAAGGGACGTGGCGTCAAGCCCGACGCCCAACCCTGGTGGGTCGAGATCGAAGCCGTCGCCGGATCGCCCGCGCCGCGCACGGTCGCCGCCTTGCTCGACCTGGCCATGGCGACTTCGGGCGACGGGCGCCGCGCCTTCACCCATGGGGGGCGGCTCTATTCGCACACCCTGGACGGCGCGACGGGGCGCCCCGTCG
>Ga0075032_1000086_pt1 | contig 71162 bp, 65 predicted proteins | sample SynthPrep_1_END__FD_71386 | JGI IMG/M metagenome (GOLD analysis project Ga0075032, IMG submission 71386) | Synthetic microbial communities from Ohio, USA - SynthPrep_1_END_DS7_MetaG | ecosystem: Engineered > Bioreactor > Aerobic > Activated sludge | place: USA: Ohio, Columbus | collected 2014-04-10
CGCACCCGGGTGCGCGCCGAGTGGGAGAACCTGCGCCACTTCGCCGCCTGGGGCATTCCCACCGCGGCGGTGGTCGGCTGGGGCGAGGAGCGCCGCTGGGGCGGCTTCCGCCGTGGCGCGCTCATCACCGCCGAGCTGCCGCACACCGAAGACCTCAAGCTGCTGGTGCTGAACCACGACCCACGGCTGGCCGACCGCGGCTGGATCGCCGGCATCTCCCGCCAGCTCGCCGCCATCACCCGCGAGATGCACAGCCACGGCTTCGCCCACAACGACCTCAAGTGGCGCAACCTGCTGGTGGATGACAGTGAACCGCCGCGCCTCTACCTGATCGACTGCCCCTCCGGCGAGTTCTGGCACGGCCCCTTCCTGCGCTACCGCATCGTCAAGGACCTCGCCTGCCTGGACAAGGTCGCCAAGTACAGCCTGAGCCAGACCCAGCGCCTGCGCTTCTACCTCGACTACGCCGGCAAGCGCCGGCTGGACGCGGCGGACAAGCAGCGCCTGCGCCGGGTGCTGACCTTCTTCCAGGGCCGGGAGTAAGCCGTGACCTTCTATCTGGCCGAGGATCTGCGCCCGCTGTTCACCCGCCATGGCCTGGACAGCTTCGGCAGCCTGTGGGCGCTGGAGCTGGACAGCGTGGATGCGCCCAACACCGGCCGCGGCGGCTGGAGCAGCGTCAGCCGGCTGGAGCTGGCGGACGAGGCCGGCCGCCGCCATGCCTTCTACCTCAAGCGCCAGATCGACCACCTCAGCCGCAGCCCGCTGCACCCGCTGGGCGAAGCCACCTTCGCCCGCGAATTCCGCAACATCCGCCGCTATGCCGCCGCCGGCATCCCGGCGCTGCAGGCCGCCTTCTTCGGCCAGCGCAAGCTGGGCGGCAAGGTGTGCGCCATGCTGGTCACCCGCGCGCTGGACGACTACCGCCCGCTGGACGCCTGGCTGCAGGACTGGCCCCGGCTCGGCCGCGACACCCGCCGCCGGGTGCTGGATGCCGCCGCCGTGCTGGTACGCACCCTGCACAACCGCGGCCAGGTGCACAACTGCCTCTACCCCAAGCACCTCTTCATCCGCCTGGGCACGACGGCCGCGCAAGACGAAGCCCGCCTGATCGACCTGGAAAAAACCCGCCCGCTGTGGCTGGGCGCCCATGACCGCGCCCGCGATCTCGACGCCCTGAACCGCCACGCCGACCGTCTGCCCGCCACCGACCGCCTGCGCTTCCTGCTGGCCTACCTGGGCCGCGACCGGCTGGACGCCGCCGGCAAACGCCTCGCCCGCCGCATTCTCGACCGCCGCCGGCGCAAGGCCGCCCGCAGATGAACACCGCCGCCCAGCTCCCCCCCCTGGTGGATGCCGCCACCCTCCGCGCCGCCGGCCGCCAGCCGCCAGCCCCTTTCCGTCTTGCCCTGGCCCCGGCCTCCGGCCCGCAGGCGAGCGAACTGTGGATGCAGCGTCTGCTGCGGGTACTGCCGGGCAAACGCATCGTCGGCGAGGCCCGCCTCGTCGGCGGCGAACTGGACGGCTGCCGGGTGCTGGCCAAGGTTTTCGTGGATGCCGGCAGCGCCCGCCATTCGCAGCGAGAGCACGAGGGCATCGCCGCCCTCGCCGCCGCCGGCATTCCCACGCCGCCGGCCCTGGGCGCGCTTGCCCTGCCGGGCGGCGGCCACGCCCTGTTCATCGAATTCCTCGACGGCGCCGACACCCTGCTGGACGCCTGGCGCGCCCTGGCCGACGGCACGCCCGGCGCAGCGGAAGCGCTGGCCCTGCTGACGCCCGCCTTCGCCCTGCTCGGCCGGGTGCACGCCGCCGGCCTCAGCCACGACGACCTGCACTTCGGCAACTTCCTGCGCCATGAAGGCCAGCTCCACCTGATAGACGGCGATGCAGTGCGCCGCCACGCCAGCCCATTGGAGGAGAGCACCGCCGCGCGCGACCTCGCCATGCTGATCGCCCAGCTGCCGCGCACCTGGGATGAAGACCTGGCGCCGCTGCTGGCCGCCTACCGCGCCAGCAACGCCGCCGCGCCCGGCGAGCAGGCGCTTGCCAGCGCGCTGGTCGCCGAGCGCGCCTGGCGCCTGCGCGACTACCTCTCCAAGGCGGGCCGCGATTGCTCGCTGTTCAAGGTGGAGAAGCGCTTCCGCCGCTTCACCGCGGTGTGGCGCGCCGCCGCCGAGCAACTGGAACCCCTGCTCGCCGATCCGGACCGGCGCATGGAAGGCGGCCGCCTGCTCAAGCGCGGCAACACCTGCACCGTGGCCCAGGTGAACATCGACGGCCGGCCGGTGGTGGTGAAGCGCTACAACCTGAAGAGCCTGCGCCACGCCCTCTCCCGGCTGTGGCGGCCCAGCCGCGGCTGGCACTCCTGGCGCGAAGGCCACCGCCTGCGCCTGTTCGGCATTCCGACGCCGGCGCCGCTGGCGCTGGTCGAGGAACGGCATGGCCCCTTGCGCGGCCGCGCCTGGCTGGTCAACGAGTTCTGCGCCGGGGTGGACCTGCTGAGCCACCTGCGGCCCACCTCCGCCCCGCCGGCCGCCGAGGCCGCCGCGCTGCGCACCCTGTTCGCCACCCTGCACCGGGAGCGCATCAGCCACGGCGACCTCAAGGCCACCAACCTGCTGTGGGACGGCCGCGACATCCAGCTCATCGATCTGGACGCCATGCGCCAGCACCGCAAGCCAGCGACCTATGCCCGCGCCTGGCGCCGCGACCGCCAGCGCCTGCTGCGCAACTGGCCGGCGGACAGCGAGTTGTACCGCTGGCTGGACACGAATCTGCCACCGGCGGCCTGAGCCGGCCCGCTGCCGGCGGCGGGCGAGTTCAAATCGGGAAATCCAGGTTCGAGGGTGAAACCTGGCGGACAGGATGCCCGCCGTTTCTGCCGCGCCCGGAAGCGCCAGCCTCGGCTCGCCGCTGACAACCTCCTGGCCTGTGAGCGACGTTGGCGCAGGCCGCAGCTCAGCCCGCCGCCGCGCCCTCTTCGTGGAACTGCATCGCGTGCAGTCGGGCGTAGGCGCCGCCAGCGGCCAGCAGCTCGGCGTGGGAGCCGCGCTCGACGATGCGGCCCTGGTCCATCACCAGGATGAGATCCGCCTTCTCGATGGTGGACAGGCGGTGGGCGATCACCAGCGTGGTCCGGCCGCTCATGGCGCGGTCCAGCGCCGCCTGGATGTGGCGCTCGGACTCGGTGTCCAGCGCCGAGGTGGCTTCGTCCAGGATCAGGATGGGCGCGTCCTTCAGCAGCGCGCGGGCGATCGCCAGGCGCTGGCGCTGGCCGCCGGAAAGCATCACGCCGTTCTCGCCGATCAAGGTGTCGAAGCCCTCCGGCAAACGGTCGATGAACTCCTTGGCATACGCCGCCTCCGCCGCCGCCACGATGGCCTCGCGCGGCGTGCCGGCCAGGTCGCCGTAGGCGATGTTGTTGGCCACCGTGTCGTTGAACAGGTTCACCTGCTGGCTCACCAGCGCGATGTGGCGGCGCAGGTTGCGCAGGGTGTAGTCCTGCACCGGCACGCCATCGATCAGGATGTCGCCCTGGTCGTGCTGATAGAAGCGCGGCACCAGGCTGGCCAGCGTGGACTTGCCGCTGCCCGAGCGCCCCACCAGCGCCACCATCTGCCCCGGCTCCACCTCGAAGCTCACCTCGTCCAGCACCACCCGCTCGGTGCCGGGGTAGCGGAAGCTCAGCTTGCGCACCGTCAGCCGGCCGGCAACGCGCTCGCGTGTCACCGTGCCCTTGTCCTCCTCTGGCGCTTCGTCCAGCTGCTCGAAAATGCTCTCCGCGCCGGCCACGCCCTTCTGCACGGTGGAGCTGACCTCGGAGAGCTGGCGTATGGGCTTGGGCAGCAGGCCGGCCGCGGTGATGTAGGCCACCAGGTCGCCCACGGTGGAGTCGCCGCGCAGCCACAGCACCAGGAACAGCAGCACCGCCATCGCGGTATAGGTCACCAGCTGCAGCATGGGCGTGTAGGTGGCGCCGGTCTTCACCATCTTCAGCTGCTTGCGGGTGTTGTCCTCGCTCGCGGCCTTGAAGCGCTCCGACTCGTACTGCTCGCCGCCGAAGCTGCGCACCACCCGGTAGCCCTGGATGGTCTCGGAGGCGATGTGGGTCACGTCGCCCATCGCCACCTGGATCTTCTTGCTCTGCTTGCGGAACTTGCGGCTGGCGCTGTTCACCATCACCGCGATCAGCGGCAGGATGGCGACCATCACCAGCGTCAGCCTCCAGTTCATCCACAGCAGGTAGCCGAACAGGAAGACCACGGTGAGGCCTTCGCGTATCACCACCTTGATCGCATCCGTGGCCGCGCCGGTGACCATGGTGACGTTGAAGGTGATGCGGGAGATCAGGTGGCCGGAGTTGTGGTTGTCGAAGTAGCGGTTGGGCAGCAGCAGCAGGTTGTCGAACAAGGCCAGCCGCAGGTCATGCACCAGGCCGAGCGAGACCTTGGCGAGGAAGTAGTTGCCGAGGTAGGAGCCCACGCCCTGCCAGGCGGCGATGAGCACGATCAGCAGGGGCACCGCCTGCATCAGCGGCAGCCCTTCGAGCATCGGCAGGCCGGGAAGCACCGCCTCCGGATTGTTCAGCCCGTCGACGAAATACTTGAGGATGCCCGCCAGCATGGGCTGGGACGAGGCGAAGACGATGAAGCCGGCAATGCTGATTGCAAACTGGCCGGCGTACGGACGCACGTAACCCAGCAGACGGAGATAGATCCTGAGGGTGGACGCGACGAACGCATCTGCGGAAGGCATGGAAGAAAGCCCGAACTGCGAAACGGCGGATGCTACCACGCCCCCGTTGGCACCACCGCGGCGCCGCCGGGATAGAATCCCGCCCCATGAGAACACAGGCTGCACTGCATAGCCTCGGATACGAGGATTACCTGAAGCTGCGCGAAGGCGCCCTCGTCATCGAAGCCGACCGCTACGGCGACAAGGTGCTGCTTCTGCCGGACAGGAGCTACATCAAGCTGTTCCGGCGCAAGCGCCTGCTGAGCTCGGCAGCCTTCTATCCCTACGTCCGCCGCTTTGCCGACAACGTTCAGGCCCTGCATGCACGGGGCATTCCCTGCCCCGACATCATCGCCCTCTACCGCATCCCCCACATCGAGCGCGACGCGGTGCACTACCGCCCCTTGGTCGGGGAGACACTGCGGCGCCTGCTGAAGCAGACCCCGCCGCCTGAGGCGGAGGCCTGCCGGCTGCGGGTGCAGATCGGCAGCTTCGTCGCCCGCCTGCACCGGCTGGGTGTCTATTTCCGCTCGCTCCATCTGGGCAATATCGTGCTCACACCCAGTGGCGAGCTGGGCCTCATCGATGTCGCCGACATGACGACCCGCCAGCGCGCGCTGGGATATCTGCTGCGCAAGCGCAATCTCAAGCATCTGCTGCGTTACCCGGAAGAGACCGCCTGGCTGTGCGCCGATGGCAAGTTTCTCACCAGCTACAACCACGCCTCGGGCTTCAAACTCTCCGCCTGAATCACCTCGATGACCCAATCCCTGCTCTACATCGTCTATGGCGCGGACACTTACCACCGCGAAGCCCTGTTCAGCATCGCCAGCGCCTGTGCCCAGCTCGCCCGCGACAGCGGCGCGGGCGAGCGCATCGACATCCAGGTCTGGACCGACCGCCCCGAGCCCTACCAAGGACTGCCTGTCGCCGTACAGGCACTGTCGCCCGAGCAGCTGCAAGCCTGGCGCGGCCCGCATGGCTATCACTTCCGCGCCAAGCACGCCGTGCTGCGGGAGGCCCTGCGCGCGGCCGAACGGGCGATCCTGATCGACACCGATACCTTCTTCCACACCTCTCCCAGCGTCCTGTTCTCCTACCTCCAGCCGGGCGCGCTGCTCTGTAACCGCATCGGCCCTGCCTACGGCGAGCGGCGGGAGGAGACGCTGTACGTCGCCCTGGCCTCCCGGCTGCAACAACGGGGCCAGGCAGACGACGGCATGCCCATGCTCAACTCCGGCGTAATAGGCCTGTGCCGGGAGGACGCCTGTCTCCTGGACCACTCGCTGGCCTTGATGGACGAGCTCTTTCCACACGCCCAGGGGGCTTACACGCTCGAAGAGTTCGTCCTTGCCGTCGCCTGCAGGGCCGCGGGCCTGACCTTGAAGGACTGTGCGGACGACATCCACCATTACTGGAGCCGGAAAGCGCTTTTCCGCGCCAAGATCGACGCCTGGCTGCAGAAGCACCGGGACCGCCTGCTGAGCCCCGATGCGCTGGCGGACACCTTCCGGATCAGCAGCGAACTCCCGCGGCCACCGTCGCCAACCCGCCTGCGCATGAAGCTGATCACCTGTCTGCTGCCCCGCGCCCAGCGGCAGTTCGCCCGGGAACTGCTGTACGGCTGCTATCCCTATCCCAACGAGTTCGACCGCGCCTGCGGTCCGGTGTGGTGGGAGAAGGCGGCGATCAATCTGCGGGAGCGGGACGCGAAAGCCGCCCCGGCCGCCTGGCTGCGGAATCCTCTGCTGCGCATGCTGCTAGGCAGCAATGCCGCCAGGATCACCGCGCACCTGAAGGCGCAGGGCCTGCTGGACGCGCCCCACTAGCAAATTGAAGCAAATGCCGGCTTGTTCCTAGCGGCGCAATGGCAAACACTCGATCCACCCACGCTCAAAACAATATCCATGGATGCCAGGCTTCCCTCCCGCGGCAAGGGAATCGCTCCGCCGCCTCACCCCTTCGGCGCCCGCTGGGCGGGATGGCTGCAGGAGTACGTGCTGCCCACCGGCCTGCTGGTACTGCTGACCGGCATGCTCTGGGCGGCGGAGCGGCCGGAGTACCACACGCTGTTCTACAGCCTGGTCGCCTTTCCGGCCTTCCTGCTTCTTTTCCACCAACGCGACGCTCTGACGGCCTTGCTGCGCTCGCCGATCTTCCTCGGCTTCCTCGCCTTCTCCGCTTACGTGATGCTCAGCATCGCCTGGTCGGACACGGACAAGTCGGTGGGCTCCATGCTGAAGCGCCCGCTCTACATTGCGCTGCTGTTCTTGGCGGCCACACAACTCGCCTTGAGCAATCCGCTCCGCCTGTCGAACGTCGTCCGGCTGGCCACGGCGGTAGCCAGCATCGGCGGGCTGCTAGCGCTGTTCTTGTTCTTTAATAGTGATGAGAGTCGCCTCGACGGCTACCGAGCACTATCCAACCCAATCCTCACCGCCCATGTATTCGGTTTCTTTCTCGCAATCACGATAAGCACCCTCATTATCGAGGGCGTCGGAAGACGGCCTTGGCGAGTCTTCGCCCTACTGGTATTCATCGCGGCGATCCTGGCGACGGGCTCCCGCGGCGGCTTAGCGGCGGGCTCCGCCGCCGTGGTAACAGCAAGCGCCCTCTGGCCCAATCGTCGAGGCGCCGTCGCGTGTGCCATCCTGGTGGTCGGAACCCTTGCTATCGTCCTTGTGGCACCCGAGGTGATAACTCAACGAGGCCTTTCGCTGCGCCCGCAGATCTGGGAGCAAGCCCTGAGCGAAATCCGGCAACGCCCCTGGCTAGGTTACGGCTATGACTCATATATCATGCTAACAGTGCCTGGAGTCACAGAGCGCTTTCCGGATACCCACAACATGCTGCTGGCCGTGCTGCGCCAGGAGGGCATCATCGGACTCGCCCTGTGGCTGGGCATGCACTTCGCCGCAGCCTGGAGCGCCTGGCGCTACCGGCGGCACCCGGCGGTGGTGGTCTGTGCGGTGGCCCTTGCGTCGGGCTTTACCGCCAGCCTGACGGAGGGGATTTCCTACCTTTCCCGCCCCAAGGAGCACTGGTTCCTCATCTGGATTCCCTTGTCCTTGCTTGCTGCGGCCTGCATCGAAGCCCGGCGGAACGAGCAAGCGGAAGGAGCGGAACCAGTTCGGCGAGGGTAAGGCCAGGCGTCAGGCGCCGCCGCGGCCCCTGGCCGTGGAAAGGCACGCCCGGGGGGACCGGCTCAGGGGGCCCGCGAGAACAGGTAGCGCACTACGCCGCGCACCGTCTTGAGCGTCCAGCCACGCAGCGGCAATTGACCCAGCAGTTCGCGCGCAAGCGCCTTGTCCCTGCCGGCGGCCTTGAGGAACAGCGAGTTCAGCAGGCGGCTGCGTACCGCGTCGTAGGCCGGGTGGGCGGCATACTCGCCGTAGGTGCGCAGCAAGCTGTCACTCATGAAACGCAGGTTCTTGTAGGTGTTGGTGGCGTGCTTGCGATATTGCGCCATCAGCACCGGAATACGGTCGATGTAATAGCCGGCGGCGGTCAGCTTGAGCCAGATATAGACATCCTCGAGTCGAATATCGGGGTTGAAGCCGCCGACCTTCTCCAGCGCCTCCTTGCGGAACATGAGGGTAGCAGTCGGCGGGATGGGCTTGCGCTGGAGAAAAACGTCGTCGAAATCAATGTGCTGGGGGCCGAGATCGCGCTGCTTCTGCTCTGCATCCGGGTAGGGGCTGCCATCGGCATGGATGAACTCGATGTTGCCTCCGCACAGCCCTACCTCCGGCTTGTCGGCCATGTAGGCGACCTGCACGGCGATGCGCGTGGGCAGCATGATGTCATCCGAACCGAAAGGCGCGACGTATATGCCCTGGGCACGCGCGATTGCGTCGTTCAGCGTGCGAGTGAGCCCTTGATTGCGCTGCTCACGGAAATCGAAGCCGTGCTTCGCCTGCAGGCCCCGGATGCGCGAGACGCTGTCGTCGGTGGAGCCATCGTCCACCACCAGCAGTTCGATCGGCGAGTAGGTTTGGTTAAGCACGCTCTCGATCGCGGCTTCGATGTAGGGTCCGTGGTTATACGAGGCGATGATCACCGTTACCAGCGGACCGGCCTTGTCCTGAACATTCATGTCACCACCCCAGCCTCAGTCTCAGGGCCTCCAGCCAGCCTGGCGGCTGGGCCGGACGCAATGCGGGTTGCAGCGCCTGGGCAACGCGCTCACCGATACGTTCGAAGCTGTAGTCCCGCTCCACCAGGGCCTGCCCAGCCGCAGCAATCCGCGAGGCCAGCGCCGGATCGTTTCGCAAGCGGGCGAGTTTCTCCCGGAGTTCCGCCACCGAGCGGTAAAGGACGAGGTTCTCCATGTCTGCGAAGCCCAGGGCGGCATTCTCCTCGTTCCCCTGATCGTAGGCGCACAGCACGCAACCGCAGGCCATGGCCTCGAAATTCTTGATCATGTATTCGCCCATGCCCACGTCCGCGCTGACGAAAAAACGGATGCGGTTCAGCATGGCCAGGTAATCGTCGCCCGAATTTGTCCTCACCGCCTGCAGCGGCTCGCAGCGGCCGATCTCCTCGAGCATGGCTTTGCGCTCCTTGTAGATCCCGCTCTTGGTGCTGCCGACGAAACCCAGCTCGATGTCGCGCTCGCCACCGAGGTTGCCTAACAACTCCTGGTCGTAGCCCTTGGGCACGAACACCGCATCCACCCCTTCCGCCTGCAGTTTCCGGCTCACCCCGAAGCCGGAGCAGATCACCCGGGCGGCCGGCAGCCGACGGTAATGACGGCTGAACTTGCCGCGGTACTTGCAGGGGAAGTAGTTCTGCCAGGCGTCATGCTCCAGGATCACCAGATTCGGCACGCTCCGGATGAACGCGGCCTGTCGCATCTCCTTCTTGAAGCGGAGAAAGAACAGGATGCGCTGGTAGCGCGACGTCTCCACCTTTTCGGCGAAATACCGGCGCAGGTCGGCCTGCTCGTCGTCGTCGAGCCAGCGCAATTCGCAGTCACAGTGGGCGGCCACACTGTCGTACAGGCGGTCCAGAATGACGCGCTGCTCCTTTTGCAGCAGGAAGAGAACTCTCATCTTTGCTCAGATCGGGTCAAGCGGAGCGAAGCCACTGGTACTCACCTGCCAGGCGGGCAGGCTCGCCACTTGGGGATAAGCCGCGATGTCGGCCGCCGGAATGCGTTTCCATTCGTCCCCTTTCCACATCAGGAAATGGACGTAAGGGAAACGGCGCTCGCCATCGCGGTCATTGGTCAGCAGGCCCTCGCGCCAGAACCAGCGCTGCGGGTAATTGCGCGAGCCATCCACCCACGGCAACTTGGCGTTCGGCGTGCTGTAAGACTCGATGAACTCTGCGCGGCGGAACCACGGGTTCCACTGCGCGGCGATGCGGGCCAGCAGGCGCGGCCAGTTCTTGCGCCGGATGAATATCCGGCTGAAGGCGCCTTCGTCGAACCCCAGATGCTCAGGCGCACTCAGGCGCACCTGCCAATCGGGCACGCGGAAGAACAACTCGCGCATTTCCGGGGAATTGCGCACCAGGCAGCAATGGCCGGAAATGCGCCGTTCATGAGTGGAAAACAGGTCCTTGCGCGCCAGCCGCCCAGCGGTGAAGTACGCACGCAGATCCCCCAGGATCAGGTCGAGATCACCGAAGGCCCAGAAATCGTAGCCGGCCAGTTCCGCCTGATGGATGTAGCCGAGCGCGGGCTTGAGATCACACAGCTTGTAGGGGCTGGATGGCGCGAAGGGAATACCGAGGGCACCAGCCACCCGGGCGCAATAATCCGCGTAGCTGACGGAGACGACGCGCACATTGGGCGGCAGTGCATCCAGTTCGCCGCAGTCGGAGAACAACATCCAGTCCACCGTGGGGTTCGCCCGGCAGCTGGCCAGGAAGAACGGCATCCAGAACGGCCAGCGGCCAAAGTACGGGATGACGAAGCAAATCGACGGGTCGCGGGTACTCATGCGTGATTCGTATGGCCGAGCACCGCTCGCACCATCGGGAGAGCAAAGAAGCGGCTGCGGGCTGCCTCATCCGAAAAGGCAGTGCGCACCCGCGCCAGGGCGGCCTGTGTTGCAGCCCGGCGCTGTTCCGGCTGCCATGCAGCCTGCTGGAGCAATAGCGCGGCAAGGGCTGCATCGTCTCCCAGCGGAAACAGGGCACCGCACTCCCCGACGACTTCCGGCGCCCCGCCACAATGGGTGGCGATCACCGGCACCTCCGCCGCCATCGCCTCCAGCAGGACCATGCCGAAGGGCTCATGGTCGGAGCTCAGGGCGAACAGATCGAACGCGGGGAAAGCTCTCCAGGCTTCCGGGACCTGGCCGAGGAAGCGGACCTGCTCTGCGATCCCCAGCTCGGCAGCCTGCGCCTTGAGCTTCTGTTCCAGCCGCCCCTTGCCGAGGATGGCCAGCAGCGCGCCGGCCGGGAGCGCACTCCGGGCGCGGGCGAAGGCGCGCAGCAGGGTCGCCTGGTCCTTGTCGGGGTGCAGGCGGCCGACGTTGCCGATCACGAGGGCCTCCTGCGGCAGGCCGAGGCGCGCTCGCGCCGCTGCGCGAGGCAGCAGCCCACCGCGCACCGCATCGACATCAATGCGGTTGTGCAGAGTCTCGATGCGGTCCGCCGGCCAGGCGGGCACGCCGCGGCGGATGTCATCGCGGATGGCGTCCGAGACGCCCAGCAGTCCCAGCCGTTTGTGGAACCAGCGGGCAAACAGCTTGTGCGTCAGGCGCTCGTAGTCGCCGAAGGCGTGATGCACACCTATGACCGGCAGCGAAGTGCCCCAACAGGCGATGTGGATGGGCTTGAAGCGATGGGCGAGGATCAGCCGCACGTCGCGCGCGGCGACGATCTCGCGCAGCCGGCGCATCGCGTCGAGCTTGAGGCCGCGCACGTCGCGGCCGTCGTAGTCCAGGAAGATCACCTCGTCCGAGGCGGACTGCGCCGCCACCGCCTCATCCGGCGGATCCGTCAGGTAGACGGTGGTGACCTTGTACGGCGTGTCGCGGAACAGCACCGCGTACTGCCGCGCCACGTCGGCGAAAGGACCGTAGTGGCAGTGGCAGAACTGCAGGATGCGGGGACCAGCCAGATCGCTCACGCCAGACCCAGTGCAACGTCGGCGCCGTCCTTGACCACCAGGATGTCTTCCATGATCAGGTACTGCAGGTCGGAGCCGAAGAACATGTTCAGCGCGTCCGTCGGCGAACAGATCATCGGCTCGCCGCGGCGGTTGAGCGAGGTGTTCAGCGCCACGCCGTTGCCGGTCAGCTTCTCGAGCTCGACCATCAGATCGTAGTAGCGGGGATTGAACTCGCGCCGCAGCACCTGGGCACGGGCGGTGCCGTCCTCGTGCACCACTTCCGGCACGCGGCTCTTCCACTCTTCGGCGACTTCGAAGGTGAAGGTCATGAAGGGCGAGGGATGTTCGGTCTGCAGCATCTGCGGCCCCACCGTATCCAGCATGCTGGGGCAGAAGGGCCGCCAGCGCTCGCGGAACTTGATCTGTTCGTTGATGCGGTCCGCCACGCCCGGCGCGCTCGGGCAGCCGAGGATCGAACGCCCGCCCAGCGCACGCGGGCCGAACTCCATCCGCCCCTGGAACCAGGCGACCGGCTGGCCGGCGGCGAGGATGCGGGCGATGCGCTCAGGCACCGCCTCTATCCTCTGCCACACCGGCCGCGCCGCATGCTTGGCGCAAGCGGCGATCACTTCCTCGTTGGTGTAGCTGGGGCCGAGATACACATGCTCCATCTTCTCGACCGGCACCCCGCGCCCATGGGACACATAGGAAGCCGCGCCGACCGCCGTCCCGGAGTCGCCGGAGGCTGGCTGCACGAACAGCTCCTTCACTTCCGGCCGGGCGATGATCTTCTGGTTGAGCTTGACGTTGAGCGCCCCGCCGCCGGCGAAGGCCAGCTTGCCGGTCTCGCGCAGGATGTCGCCGAGGTAGTAATCCATCATCTGCAGCGCGAGGTCCTCGAACAGCTTCTGGATGCTGGCCGCGTAATGGATGTAGGGATCGTCGGCGATGTCGCCCTCGCGCTTGGGGCCCAGCCAGTCGATGAGCTTGGGTGAGAAATAGTAGCCCTTGCCGTTCTCCTTGTAGCGGCGGAAGCCGATCACGTTGGCGTAGTCGGTGTTGATCACCAACTCGCCGTTCTCGAACTTGGCCAGGCGGGAAAAATCGTATTTCTCCGCATCGCCGTAGGGCGCCATGCCCATCACCTTGTATTCGCCGTCGAGCATGTCGAAGCCGAGAAACTCGGTCAGCGCACCATACAGGCCACCGAGCGAATCCGGATCGTAGAACTCCTTGATCTTGTGGATCTTGCCGTTCTCGCCCCAGCCGAAAAAGGTGGTGGCGTACTCGCCCTTGCCGTCGATGCCCATGATCGCCGTCTTCTGCTTGAAAGCGGAGCAGTGGTAGGCACTGGAAGCGTGAGCAAGGTGGTGCTCGACCGGCACCAGTTCTACCTTCTTCAGATCGAAACCCAACTGCTGCAGGCACCACTGGATGCGTCTGCGATAGCGGTAGAAGCGGCGATTGCCCATCAGGATCGCATCCAGCCCCCGGTCCGGCGCGTACCAATAGCGCTTCGCGTAATGCCAGCGGGCCTTGTCGGCCAGACTGATCGGCGCAAAGGGGATCGCCACGACGTCGACGTCCTTGGGCTTGATTCCCGCGAAATCCAGGCAGAAGCGCGCCGACTCGTAGGGCATCCGGTTCTTCGCGTGCTTGTCGCGCACAAAGCGCTCCTCCTCCGCCGCGGCGACCAGCTTGCCGTCGATGTAGAGCGCTGCGGAAGGATCGTGGGTCAGGGCGCCGGAAAGGCCGAGAACGGTTAGGGACAAAGGCAAACCTCGTCAGGGGACAGCAGCCGTATAAGGCCGATAAATCAACAGGTGAAGCGGCGGATTATACCCCGCCCAGCGAAGCGTCTCCGTCAGCGGCGGGTGCTACAATCGCGCCGCTCTAGCAAATCGCCCCCCTTTCAAATGCCCCTCTCTCCGCGACGTACCACCCACCCTCAATTGGATGTGGACGCTGTACTTTGCATCAGCCTTCGCCACCGGGAAGACAGACGGGCGATGATCCTGGATGAGTTCCGCAAAAGCGGGCTGGAGATTGAATTCGTGCTGGTGGACAAGGACGAGGAAGACGCCCAGCGGGGCTGCTTCCACTCCCACCAGCGCTGCGCCCGCATCGTGGTCGAACGCAACTACAAAAACGCTCTGGTGCTGGAAGATGACGCCACGCTGGAGGCGTTTCCGCCCAAGACGATTTCCCGCCTCAACCGCTTCCTCCGCACGCGGCATCCCGAGTTACTGCACCTCGGCGTAATCCTCGGCAAGCTGTGGCTGACGTGGACACCGGGTATCGCACGCTGCCGCGCCGCTGGCGCCCATGCCTACATCATTTCCCGCGCAGCCAGCCAAAAACTGCTGCATTACCGCTTCGAAGGCATAGGCATCGATACGCTATACCGACGCCAGTTCAAGCAGTACTGCGCCTTCCCCATGCTCTCCAGCCAGCAGCCCCGGCACATCGCAGGAAGCGACATCGAATCCGCGCGGGAGAAGGTCACGCTGGAGGAGAAAGGCGTCTCGCGCGAAGGTCCCGGCATGAACTGGCACGCCAACCGACGCAAACAGTACAGGCTGGCGGTAGCCAATCTGTGGAAAACAGCGCTCCGCCTGCAGCAGTAAGCGCGAAATGTCTCGGCCGGCAAAAAAGGCCGCGACCTCTGCCGATGGATCGCCTTTTCCCTAGGGCTTTCCATAGCGCCCTGCGCTCAGTACCGGGTGCCCAGAAAATGCCGAGCGGTGGCCTCCAGTTCCTCGTCAACAGTGCGTGGCGGCTTCCAACCGAGGATTCTGCGCGCCGCAGACGCGTCTACCTGCAAGGAATCCAGCAAGCGCCCCGCCACTTCCGCCTTTCCGATCGCTCGGAAGCAGCCCGCCAGAACAACCGGGGGCACGGGGAGAAGGCGCGCAGGACGCCCCAGAGCCCGCCCCAAGCGCAGCAGCAACTCGGTAGTGGAGATATCTTCCCCATCCGCAGCGAGAAAGGTCCGCCCTTCTGCCGCGGGATGCGTGGCGCAAAGGCATAACAGGTCCGCCAGGTTCGTCAGCCCGACGAATGAGCGCCTGTTCTCAATACAGCCCAGTGGCAGCGGAACCCCTCGCGCCACCCAGTTCATCATGCGTTCGAAATTCGCCTTGACACCCGGGCCATAGACCAAGGGCGGCCTTACGACAGTCACGCTCATGCCGCTGCCGGCAGCCAGCGCCCGCACGCCCACCTCCGCCTCATGCTTGGAAATACTGTACGGCTCTTCCGGTGCCGCCGGGTCATCCTCGATGAATGGCCGCCCCGGCATGGATCTCTCACCATTAACCTTGATGGAACTGACGAGTACGAATTGCTTAACCCCTGCCTCCACCGCTTGCTGAGCCAAGCGCAGGGTTCCCTCCACGTTGACGGCACGAAACTCAGCGAGGGGGTCTGGACTGGCATCATTCATCACATGCACGCGGGCGGCAGCATGTATGACAGCATGCGCCCCACGGAGCGCCTCAGACCAATCCGCATCGGCAGTAAGGGCAGGTCCTCGCACAACACCGAGTTCGGGGCGATCACGGGTCGACAGTGCCAGGACCTCCCGCCCCCGCGCCCTCAATTGCGATGCAACCTCCCTCCCGATGAAACCACTTCCGCCGGTGAGAACAACACCACCAGGGATTTGCCAATGACCGTCGTTAATAAATCACCTCGGATGGCGTGTTTGCGAACCGCCCGGCTTCAAGCTCGAGACCCGGATCCCTTTTGGCCAACCGGCATCTCTCCCCACCCCCGAGCCACGACAGTCCAGCCCCTCAAACTCGGGTGACCTCAAGCACGAATCCGGTCACCGCGAGATCTAAAGCACCGGTAAAACATCGCGATACAACTGCGCGTATTCCCTGCCCAAAGCCTCGGCCGAAAAAAAGCGGAGATAACGCTCCCGGGCCGCCTCTCCCATGGATTTGGCCAAACCGGGATCCCTCAGTATCAGATTCATCGCTTCAGCCAATGCCCGTGGGCTCTCGGGCGGAACGACGATCCCGGTCTTGCCCCCCTCGTTGACAAATGAGGTGCCCGTACCGATATCGCAGGAAACAAGTGGCTTGCCATATATTGAAGCCTCTACGAGAACCATCCCGAAAGCTTCGGAACGCAAATGAGAGGGCAGGACAAGTGCGAGGCATCCATTGAGTAGGGCCACCTTCTCTTCATCCGTCACTTGCCCGACGAAACAAACGTTCTTTACTCCCCTCACTTCCGCCAGTTGGCGCAGTGCCTCCTCTTCAGGCCCTGAACCAGCAACGACGATCCGGGCATCAACCTCAGCCGCCGCCTCGATGAGGTAGTGCAAGCCCTTGTAATACCGCAATACCCCAATGAAAAGGAAGAACGGCCGACCATCATCAAGCCCCCGCCGGCGCATCAATGCGTCAGCAGAACCTGCGGGGTAATGGTTTTCCGATATTCCCAAAGGAATGACCCTTACCAGGGGCCTGATCATGGGATGAGTCAATACTTCACTGGTCCTGGCGTAAGACGGCGACGTTGCGACTATCGCTGACATGGACTTCAGCATGCGCATCATCAATGGCCGATACATCATGCCCAGCATCTTCTGGCGAACGACATCGGAGTGATAAGTCATCACTGCCGGCGTCGAGCAGCAACTCATCAAATGCAGGACGTCGCCGAATGGCCAAGGGAAATGAAAATGAACTACATCGGCACTTTCCGCCAAGACACGAAAGCGTATGAAGGCATCCCTTCCACCCAGATCGCAGGACGCCGGCGCAGCCCAAGACCGACAACGAACGATCAAGGCTTCTGGACTGCTTATCTCCCGAGGCGAAGGATGGGGGGAGAGCGCGAAAACGGTGCTCTCGCACCCCAAGGGTCTCACCGCCAGACAAATCTGGCGAATTGCCTCCTGCAGCCCCCCCTGCGGATCAGGGAAATATGTGCGATAGACATGAAGAACCGAGATCCGGCGTTTACTCATGAAAAAAGGACAACCTTCCACACTCGGCAGATAACTAACTACGAAGACAGGATCGGCTCAGGGAATACTCGGACTCAATTGCCCGGCAAAACCCGCAGAGTTCAATAACAGACCCGACCATTCAACCGAACAAAGACTTGAACCATACGGAATAAGGCTGATATAGCCACCACTTCAGAGGGACCCGGCCGTAATACCTTGCCACGACTTCCATGGCTTCCGCGTAATGCTTCCGCCTGTTCCTTCTGGTCTTTGTCTCCCTATGCTCACGATTTACCGCCACATATGAGTCGACGAAGCCCAACGCACCAAAGCTCTTGTACAGACGCCACCAGAAATCGTAATCCATCGCCATATGCAGGCGGGCATCTACCCCGCCGATTGCCTCCCATGCCGAACGACGGATCAACGTAGCGGGCTGGGAGATGATGCAGCGCATTGCCAATCTTCTCTCGGAGAATCGTTCCACCCAGACGGGTGAGCGCTTTCCCGACTCCTCGACGACGTTCCATGCCCGGCCGTAAACCGCAGGGACATCCGGCCGGGACTGGATCTCCGCCAGCAACCGTTCAAGACCGCCGGGTACAAACCAATCATCACTATTCAGCCAGCAGACAAAAGGAGCTCTGCCCATCGCAATGGCTTCGTTGATGGCGGCCGCCTGCCCTTCATCCCGGCGGCTACGCCAGCCCTTGAGTCGCACCTCCCAATTCCGAATGACCTCGACCGAGCCGTCGGTCGACCCCCCATCCACGACAAACACCTCTACGGGAACGTTTTCCCGAAAGATCGAAGCCAGGGCCTCATCCAGAAAACGCCCCTGATTGTACGAAGGTACCGCAACGGTAATGAGTGGCTCGCACATCGTCTATCAAGCGCCAGAGTCGGCCAGGAAGTCGGCGTACGCCAGCCCCATTCCTTCACGTAACCCCGTTTTTGCTGACCACCCCAACGCTGTCAAACGCGAGACATCCAGAAGTTTGCGGGGAGTACCGTCCGGTTTGCTTGTGTCGAAGGTAATCTCCCCCTGAAATCCCACAACCTCCGCCACGACCACGGCCAGTTCGCGAATCGTCAGATCCTCTCCCATGCCGACATTAATCAGCGGCGGCATGAATACTCCCGTCTTCGACTCATCACTTCCGAGCAGGACGTCAAACCGATCATCCGGCAAGCCCATAAGATGAACACATGCGTCCGCCATGTCATCGCTATACAGGAATTCGCGCCTTGGAGTGCCCGAGCCCCAGACGGTGACCGAAGGTGATCCGGCAATCTTGGCCTCATGAAACTTGCGGATCAGCGCGGGAATGACGTGAGAATTCTGTGGGTGGTAATTGTCTCCCGGGCCATACAGATTCGTGGGCATCACAGCCACGAAGCGAGTGCCGTACTGACGGTTGTAACTCCAGCACATCTCGATGCCGGCAATCTTGGCCAAGGCATAAGGACGATTCGTCGGCTCCAGCGGAGCCGTCAGCAAATACTCTTCCCTCAAGGGCTGCGGCGCCAGCTTTGGATAAATGCAGGAAGAGCCCAGAAAAAGCAGACGCCTGACCTTCACTCTCCAGGCCGAATGAATGACATTCATCTGTATAGCGAGATTATCCCGAATGAACTGCCCCGGATAAGTATCGTTGGCCAGGATACCTCCAACCTTGGCGGCAGCCAGAATCACAAATTCCGGGCGCTCCTCCTGGAAAAAGGCCTCTACGGCGGCCTGATCCGTCAGGTCCAACTCCGCGTGCGTTCGCGTCAGCAGGTTGTGATAGCCCTTTTCCTGGAGATTCCGCATCAACGCCGTTCCGACCAGGCCCCGATGCCCTGCCAAATAGATTTTCGCGTCTGGCTTCATGAGATCACTTTTCAATTAAATATGAGCGAGCACCAAGCAATGGTTTATTCGTGATAATCCATTGCCTTGTAGCCATGACGCTTGACCAACTCATCCCGCTCGGCCGCCTTCAGGTCTTCGCGCACCATCTCACTGACAAGTGATTCGAATGAAGTCCTTGGCGTCCAACCCAGTTTCTCTTTCGCTTTACTCGGATCACCGAGCAGAGTCTCGACCTCGGTCGGACGGAAATAGCGCGGATCCACCTGGACAATGCAACGCCCTTCCCTGTCATAGGCCTTCTCGTCAGCACCCAGCCCCTTCCAGCACACCGAAAGGCCTAGTTCCCTGGCTGCTGCATCAACGAAATCACGCACCGAATGCTGTACACCGGTCGCAATCACAAAGTCCTCGGGCTTATCCTGCTGCAGCATTAGCCACTGCATTTCCACATAATCCCGGGCATGCCCCCAATCCCGCTTGGCATCGAGGTTGCCGAGATAAAGACAATCTTGCAGGCCCAACTTGATCCGCGCCAGTGCTCTCGTAATCTTGCGCGTCACAAAAGTCTCGCCCCGGATCGGCGATTCATGATTGAACAAGATGCCGTTGCACGCGTACATGCCGTAGGCTTCCCGATAATTGACGGTAATCCAGTATGCGTAGAGCTTGGCCACTGCATACGGGCTGCGAGGATAAAAAGGCGTAGTCTCGCGCTGGGGAGTTTCCTGTACCAATCCGTATAGCTCCGAGGTCGAGGCCTGATAGAAACGAGCGGTTTTCTCTAGGCCGAGAATCCGGATTGCCTCCAGAATGCGTAAAGCCCCCAATGCGTCAGAGTTGGCCGTGTACTCGGGCTCCTCGAAACTCACCGCCACGTGGCTCTGCGCCGCAAGATTGTAGATCTCGTCTGGTTGGACTTGCTGAATGATGCGAATCAGGCTCGATGAGTCGGTCAAATCGCCATGGTGCAGAATGAATCGCCGATCCTGCTCATGCGGATCCTGATAGAGGTGATCTATGCGGTCCGTGTTAAACAGGGAGGTGCGGCGTTTTATTCCATGCACCTCATACCCTTTGCCGAGAAGGAATTCGGCAAGATAAGCCCCATCCTGTCCGGTGACCCCAGTGATCAATGCCTTTCTCATTTCAGCTCAATCCTTTTCGATAAATTCTTTTCGAACTCAGCATCCGCAACCCGATGGGCCCACAGATAGCGCCCATGGCGCAACAATCGCCTCACCGGCCCGGCGGACAAGCCTCCGAACCGAAGGCGCAGAGCTGCCATTTCCCTTACACCGCGAGCCATAAAACTCGCCTGCGATTTCTGGTCTCCGTGCACTCTGAACACGCCGAGCAAGTCAGGGGTATGCCGAAACACAGCCCCCGCATCAAGAAAACGCAGGATCAGCTCCCAATCCATCGCAAAATGCATCTGCTCATCGAACCGTGCTCCAGCCCGCTCCCAGACGCGGCGGCGCCAGAACATAGACTCCTGGGGCACATAATCTACGTAGCGCAGCAAGTCCCCGTCATGCCCGGGAAGTATCCAACGGCCAATCTCCCGCCCCTCGTCATCGACGATCAGCCGGTTGCCGTAAACCACATCCACTTCAGGGTGGTCCCGAAAATAGGCACCGACACGGTGGAGCATGCCGGGAAGGAGTAGATCGTCTGAATTCAAATAGCCCATGACCTCACCAGAGGCCTTGGCGAATCCGCGGTTGAGCGCGTCAGCTTGACCAGAATCGCGTTCGATACTTATCGTCACTCCGCGCCCGTCGTTGCCACGTATGACTTCGACGCTACCGTCGGTAGAACAGGCGTCTTGCACAAAATACTCCAGGTCCGGATAGCCCTGACCCAGCACGCTCTCCAAGGTCTTGCCCACAAACCGGACCTGATTGAAGGAAGGCGTAACCAGGGAAATGCGAGGCATCGGCCCACCTTCACCGGGAAGCGCGATCTCGGCAACCGACATAGGCTTCGGCGAATACTGGTGCAATCGCCCAAGGCGAATACCGAGGAACCGGCGGGCCGCGCCTCCAAGGCCCCAGGCCGACAATTGAGCCCTCACTGATGCAGTCCACCGGTCAGTTCGGAATACAGGGCGGCATAGCGCGCACTCATTACATCCAGACTGTATTCCGCCACTGCCTTCGCGCGGGCAGCATTGCGTAGTACCTCCGGCTGCGGATGTGACAATATCCAACGGATCCCGCGTGCCAGATCTTCCGGGTCGAAAGCCTTCGCCAACCAGCCGTCTACCTGATGCGTCACCATGTCCGGCAGCCCGTTTGCGTCAAACGCAACGCACGGAGTTCCACAGGCCATGGCCTCCGCAACCGTGTTTGGCAGATTGTCCTCTCGGGACGGGCAAACGAACAAATCGGCTGCGGAATACGCCAACACAAGACTGGCGTTGTCACTAAGATTACCAAGTGCGCGAACCCGAATCCCTCCGCCTTCTAAAAGCGGCAATTGGCCCTCGCCAAAGGTAAGCAAGGTACACGAGCGGCCGAGCATCGAAAGCGCACTGCAGAGGAGGTCTCCCCCTTTGCGTGGATCTGGCAACCAATGCGCTCCAAACAAAATCACCGGATTACCGTCAGCCACTCCAAAGTAATCGCGGGCACTATTTCGCTCAATGGGCTTAAAAGCATCAACATCCAATCCATTTGGAATTACCTCAATACGCCGGCCAGCAAAGAGGCTGCTGCTCGCCGCTAGTTTGGCTAACCAATGACTGGGCGTCACTATAGTCAGATCCAGGCCACGGAATGCTTGAGCTTTTCGCCGAATGAGCGAATGAGATAAATCACTTGCATCATCACTCGCAAGCTGGGGGCATTTTCCACACTGCTGCTGGTAACCGACACAATCGCCCGTGTAATGACATCCTCCGGTGAAAGCCCAAGTGTCATGCAATGTCCAAACGACTGGACACCCGAGCTTTCCTATCTCTTCAACCCGCAACATGCCATGTCCCACCCAGTGCAGATGCACCAATTTCGGACGGAACCGTGACAGAGGAATGCGCAGCGGATTCGCATGAATGGCGGGGGAAAAAAACGTCCGTGGGCGCGCAGGGTATGCACGGAGAGGCGCTTGATCAAGCCTTACAAGCCGCTGAGCTATCGCCCCTCGCACGGATGCACTATTTAAGCCGACGACATCACAGCCTCCATCCTGCCGAAACAGAGAGAGATATGCAGCGTTAGGATAGACATTACGGATGCCGGAGTAAGCCCGCCAAGCAGCTCGCGCGGCGCCACCGTTCTTTTGGTATGTATTCACAACCAAGACATCCACGGTCTGTCTCGGCCGATAAAGCAACCGCTTGATGCGTGACCCGATACTCCACAAGCGTAGAACCAGCCGGCGAGCCACACTCCGTACCTTGCTCAGAAAAGCACGTGCCACCGACGGAGCTGGGGGATCAAATACAGCTCGGAAATTGCTAGCAACTCGCTCATCCACTAGCTCGGCCCGGCAGAAAAGCCGAGGACGCCAATTCTCGTCCAGTTCCCGATGAAAGAAGCGTGGATCGGGCCTGCTATGAGTTCCCGAGTTGTCGAGACCAATATTCTTAACAAGCGTCCGTACAGGGTAAATACAGCGCCTGCCTGTAGAGTGATGCGCGTAGCAGAAGCGGATGGCCCAAGAATCGATTCTTCCTTCATGCTGCAAACGGAGCATAGTGGACATATCAGAGCCACCACGATTAAAGGCATTTTGGGCGGCATGATCTTGGCAAAAGGCGGGAAAGTAGCTCATGCTCCAGTCGATTACCCGCCAACGGTCCCGCCACGTTCCCCATGACCAGGACGAGCACCGATAACCGGCATAGGTATCGAACGGATAGTCATTCGGAATACTCAGATACGCCTCAGGGAAAGTGTGCCCCGTGACTGAGAACGCGGCAGGATCCTCCTGATAATGGTCCAGCGCGTCATTCATGTAGGCGAGGAAATTCCGCGACGTCAACAGGTCGTCTTCCAGAACGATCACACGTTCGTGCTTTTCGAGCAACTCAGTGACACCAGTGATCACAGAACGGGCGAGCCCCATGTTCTTCGGTCGCTCTACCAGAGTTATGGATGCAAAGCCCGACACGGAACGCACCAAATCACGCACGGCAGCCACCGCCTCCGCCTCATCCTCTCGTCGCGGGCCGTCGCTGAAAACGAAAAGATCGGTTTGAGCGGCTAATGTATTTCGGACAAGTGCCTCCAGGGTGGCTTTGGTGTGGTCCAGGCGCTTGTATGTGAAGAGAGCTACGGGTGCAAGTTTGGCGGTCACGGATCAGGGTGCCTTCGCTTCGATGAAGAACGAGTCCGGTTTGTATACGACCCCGTCTGGCTCGGTATCGAGGTTGTAAGCGGAAAAACCATCGATCAGAGATTGATCCGCTGCACATGAATGAATCTGCACAAAGCCATGCTCCTCGAGCAAACGCCCAAGCGAATAACTGTCGTACATCCACTGATGTACCTCACCGCTAAGCCGGAAGCGTCCGACATCGAGCGGAGTCGGCGCGTCCTCCGGAACCTTCCTGCCTTTGCAGTGGGGGCGTGCCCGCCAGTACTCCGTCCCCACCCTGTCGGCCATGAACTCTTCCGCTGGAACCGTGTCGCGGCACCAATATTTCAGCATCTCGCCACCGCTGCGATGCCGCACCAATTGGTCGAGTAGTTCGATGACAATCCACTCGTAGCGCTCGGCTGCGCCCGCCTCGCCTGACCGCACGGCATCCAGGCAGGCAAGATAGGCTCGCGCGACCCCTTCAAGATCCGGCGCAGCCAAGCGAATGACCCCGCCCGATCGCAGCACTCGACGGCATTCGCCGAGAAAACGGTTCGCGCCGTCCCGATCGAAATGCTCGATGGCATGCGATGAATACACCACATCGCAGGAATGATCCGGTAGCGGCAAGCCATGGCGCAGGTCCCATGGCAGCACCCTACGGCCATCGCCGTGGAAGTCGATATTGATCCACTCCGGATGGTGGCGCGAACCACAGCCGAGATTGCACTGGACGGGACGTCCCGCCGCACGAGCATCGGCAAGCGCGCGCTTCAAGGCCTCTGACGTATTCTTACTCGGAGCCAGCCCCTTCGCACGAAGCGAGTTCAACCGACTTATCAGCCTATGCATCATGGCCGTTCACCTGTTCCGCACGAAGGTCGCGTTGCTGCCTTCCACCGCCACGCAGCGCATACCGGCGTCGACCAATTGACGAATATTCTCGCCAATTCGCCCACCTGCATTCCCATCCAGCGGCGTGTGCGCCTCATCAAACTCTATGAGCAGAAGGCGCGGGAGCAAATCTGATTCCACCAAGTCTCGGATCACCGTGTACTCGGCACCCTCTATGTCCATTTTCAATAGATCGAGACGGGTGTCGCCCTGCTGCTCCATCACAGTGGCAAGGCGATGACACTGAGCGGTAAAAAAATCCTCTGTCTTCTGCAGGTTGACGGTCGAACAGGACACATGCGCAGGATCCCTCGGCAGAAAGAACTTCAGCTCCATATCTCTGTCAGCCAAGCCCAAAGGCAAGAATGACAGCAGCTCCACCTTCTCTGGCGTAAGACAATAGAAATCGGTCGTACTGTTGTTTATCGGGAAGTTACCTCCGTCGCGCAACGCTTGAACCAGTTGCCCGAAATGCCTGATTGCCCTTGGGGTGGGATCAATGATGCGGACATGGCAACCGAATCGCTCCACCAATGCACAATCAAAGCTGATGTCTTCACCAGCACCAGCAAGGTAACAAATGCTGTTTTCATCAAGCCCGGAGTCTACAGGAATGATCCATCCCCCATAGCGCGTGCCAAGTCTAAGTAGATCATTCGCAGGGAGTAATTGGTTAGGATCTATATGGGCAGCCAAAGGTGAAACATCATGAACTGCTCCGCCTGAACCAAAACGTTGCTGCAAGGACGCGGAAATTTTCTTCAGAAATTCTTTCACCAAAAACTCATCTCAAGCAATTTTGAAGGAAGCTATCTAGTCTACGAGCAAGCTCGGCGGAACTGAAATCTGCGCAATAGCGGGCAAAGCACTCTTCGGGCACCGGGCGTGCCACGGCGTGAGAAATCCCTGCCAGCATCGCATCAGCGTCATCCTCCTCCATGCCATACCCTATGCCATACCGTGCGACTCTTTGACCGAGCAAATACCGCCCGCTAACCAAAATGGGCTTTCGGAATTGCGCCGCCTTGCCAGGCATATTGCTGCTGATAGAAAAATTGCGATAAACCGCAAAGACAATATCGGCGGCCTGAATTACAGCATTCAACTCCCGCTCATCATCAAAAAAAACGTCAGCAAACAATGTATTACCAATACTGCTTCGTGAAAAATTCTCAAGCAGCGCAGCCTCCTCCTCCAAAATTGAGGAATGCTGTAATTGACCGATGATCGCAAAAAAATACTTCTCAGCCCCCGGGCGAAGAGCTGTTTCGCAGAAGAGCTTTATGTTCTTGCGCCCTTCGATAGAACCACACAAAATAATAATAGGGCGCCCATCTGCACGAGACCGCATTTTCTCAGCCAACTCTACGCGCTGGTCTGGTAGGTCTCCGTTCGCGACGTCTGGCAAAACCTGAAAGGTCTTCGCGGGAATACGGGTCCGGTATAGAGCATCTGCCTTCTCGTCAAGGAAGCAGAGGCCTCGAAATGCCCTGTCCCTAAAATAGCCTTCCCGGCCGACCTGCTCACCCTCCAAGGGCATGAAGCGAACTCCAGCCCAAGGCATGGGCATCCTTGTTGCAGACCTACGCCAGAGGCTCGGTGCTGTCAGCCATAGATCCGCATACATCGAGAGAAGAATATCCGGTCTCCAGGGCAGGTTTTTCAGCGCGAAATTTGCCGCAGCAACTAAATTGACGGGATCACGGGTTCCGGTACGGGGAGTTGGCGGGACGACCGCATGAAGCACCCCGCGAGCCCGTTGCTGAACCCACCAGACAGGGGGGACAAATAAGTGAAGCAGTCGCCTCTTTACGACTACCCTCCATGGAAGACCATGCGCGGCCTTAACTTCAGGTGCGTTTGCTACGTATCGATAGGCATTCAGGCGCCATCGATCACGCAGGGTGGGCTTCCCCTTCTCAGGCGTCAATCCAGCGCATGACGGGACAGCCCCTTGTTCAGGAAGCTGGCGCCCGACACAGCGGTAAAGTGTCTTCTTTATTCTCCACCACGTTGGCGGATATGACATGGGGGCCGGGATAGGCAACAAGTGGAGATTAATATGACCTGCAATTCCTTGGCCGCGTAATACAGCCTCTAATGCGGCGGGATCGGGGGTGAGGCACGCTACGCGGTAACCTCGCTTGAGTAACAGCGCTGCAAACATCGCGGTCCACGATTCATGATGACCTGTTCCCGTCGCATGATTATAAAGTACGACCCCTTTAACGGCTTCACCCGACACAGCAGAACCCTAAGCGTAAGCGTTGCTTTGAAAAACTGGATTATTCTTCTTCACAAAAAACAAATCCCACTGCCACAGTGCGTGATCCTTGCTGCGCCACATTGGCTCTGAGAAGTCAATCAGCTGAAAGCCGCGCTTATCCATTTCAACACACAACTCATGCGACAACAGCGCCTTATCATTAAGCCGAAAAATATAAGCCTCAATGACAGCCAGCTCCGTATCGCGCAGCAATTTCTCTGCGCCTTGAATTATCTGAAGCTCGAAACCATGCGTATCAAGCTTTAGAAGATAAGGAGCAGGGAGACTCCTACTAGAAACAACGGAATCCAGCCGTACCATTGGCAGTTCGGTGCAACAGTCCTCACTCTTCTCATTCGACGCCAAACCACCAAACGGGTCTGAGTCGTCAAAATAGCAAACTCCATCTGTATTCCCCGCAGCGGCAAGGATATAGCTCGCATTTTCATTCTTATTGCAAAACGCTTCTAACTCCTCAACATGCCCCGCCTGAGCCTCCACCAACAGATACTGAGAATCAGGCAGGTAGCTCATGCAGACATCCGACCACGAGCCATTAGATGCTCCGACGTCCACTACAGTCTTGACCTGAATACCTCTTCGAACAATCCTCTCGAGAGCTCTTGCCGTAGAAGCCTCATGGAATACACGCCATTCGGGAGAAATCTCCTCTTTCACCTCGGCCTTTAGGCCTCCTCGAATTCTTCTCAATAGTGCAGAGAGCATTTTCTACCAGACCTTATAAAGGAGTTTCGATAGAGAAGCAGGTGAGGAGGCCAAGCGACTGAGCGCCTGTGCAACCACCTTAGCCGAACGAGAGCAGGCTCTTGTCGCTAAGGTCCACTCCCCTGAATCTCCCTCGAACGCCTGAGAGAAGCTAGTAAGCGGAGTGCCTCGACCAGCCTCCTTCCGGAGATTATGACGACGAGCCCACAGAGGATGCTTGCTGTTCATCTCGGCGCGGTAATGAGTCATGTTCTCACTTTGCTGCCCTTGCCGTACATAGAAAGCCCCAAGTTGCCGATTTGCATGTACTAAAGGACTCAAGCGTGCGAACCTGACCCACAGATCCCAGTCGCCTGCTAACTTTAGTGATACATCAAGCCCCCCGACTTCGTCCCAAAGTCGCTTTCGCCAGAAAGTACTTTCCTGCTGAACGAAGGGCCAGTGAATACCATCCGCAAGCCCGGCAGCGAGGATAGCCTGAGGATAGCGAGGGCTGCGCTCAATAGCAGAGAAACGGTTGAGACTGTCAAACCATGCCGGCCACCCCATAACCCAATCTACCTGAGGTAGATCCCTAGCGAGGCGAGCAACAGCATCGAGGCCCCCCGGCCAGAGAGCATCGTCAGCGTTGCACCAACTCATAAAGGCATGGGGCGGTATTGTCATCCTGGAAAAGCCCGTCGCAATCGCGTCATACATCCCCTTATCCGGGCTGCTGTCGAATGTGAAATGAACACGTGAGGGCAGGGAGCCGTTCATGCAATCTATCCTCTTCCCCCAGGACTGGATCTTTTCAACAGTACCGTCTACGGAGCCCCCGTCTTGAATATGATAGTGAATATCAAGATCACCTACCTGCGAGACGATGCTCCAGATCGTCGCATCAATCGTGCGTACGGCATTTCGAACGGGTGTTACTATGAAATGAGCAACCATGCCTAATCAATAGTCCTGCCAGCTACCACCAATTGGAACCACAATTCCAACAGCACTAGCTTATATACGAAAAATAATCCGGGCCAACCTTGCAGGGGAAACTGCTCGCACGCCTCCTTCACACTGCGTTGATCCACGATCCCCTGACCCACTAGCACACCATCTTTCAATATATTGCTGTACTTCAAGGTGACACCGGACAACCACTCCCAGACAGGCGGTTGAAATCCAGCCTTCGGTCTGCACAGAACCTCATCTGGCAGTACTCCCCTAAGCGCCGCACGCAGCCATGCTTTCTGCCCCAAACTATGGTCCGGCGTCCGCGCGCGCAATGCCATGATGCGTTCAATCAGGGACGCATCCAGGAAAGGCAGCCTCGCTTCAACCCCAACACCCATGCTCACGCGGTCACCCAAGGCAACCGCATTGGAGACCATCCAGGTGTCGAAAAGCAGGCGAATAATGGCTGCAGGAATCTCACCTTCCACACGCGGTCCTATGTCGGTAGGACGAAATGGGTTGTCCGACGGCAAGTTCTGCATCGCCTCACCATAGACTCTTTTCTTGAAGTCGAAGGCAGTCGGGAAATTGCTCTCAGCCATATAGAAATGCAACTGCGATGCCGGGCTGCGTGCATTCCCGAGATTACGCAATAGCTCAGCCCACCGTCGCACAGTTGCCGGCACCCTCGGATGGCCTGCCACCTGAGCCAAGCGGCGTTGCGCGTGGAGGGTCCCCGCCCATCCCAACACCGTCCGTAGCGAAGGCCGCTGCGCCAGCATCTGATTGGTGGAGACCGTCTGCGTAACCCAGTTATATCCCCAGAAGACTTCATCCCCGCCGATGCCGGTCAGGAGGACCTTGATGCCATGCTCGGCTGCCGCCTTCGGTACGGAATAATGGCCAAAAGCAGCAGGGTCGGCGATCGGCTCATCCATGATGCGGACCAAGTCCGGAAAGAAACCAACGAAGCTCTCGACGGGCAGTTCCACCTCGTGAACGATCATGCCAAGTGATTCGGCAAGTTTACGCGCCTGCTGGCGCTCGTCATAGGGAGGCCGTCCAGGATAGCCCACACAAAACGCATGCATAGGCTCTGGATAATTCTTCTGCGCTAGCGCTGCGATCGCACCCGAGTCTATGCCACCTGACAAAGCCACTGCTACCTTCACGTCAGCTCTTAGCGTCATCTTCACGGCATCCTCCAGTCCTTCACGAACACTGGAGAGAATTCCCGCCGTGTCCTCGGGAACTCGTCCCTCATACGACGTACTCTCGATGTTCCAATAGCGCCTCGGTTCGCCCCCCCAATGCCCTATGGATATCGTCAAAGTGTGCGCAGCGGGCAATTTGCGCACACCCGCGAGCAAAGTAAAGGGCTCCGGCACATACTGATAATGCAGGTACATGTCGACGGCCGCTGGATCAAGCGCCGGCCGGGTCTTGAGCAGCGGCACAAGAGCTTTTATCTCAGAGGCAAAAATCAACCGTTCGCCATCTCGGTAGTAGAACAGTGGCTTCTCACCACAGCGATCCCGAGCCAGAAATAACGTCTTGGCCACACCATCCCAAAGTGCAAAAGCAAACATTCCCCTAAAGCGTTTGACGCAATCGCTCCCCCAAACCTTGTAGGCCGCAAGCAATACCTCGGTATCGGAGTGAGTAATAAAACGCTCGCCCAGGGACTCAAGCTCGAAGCGCAACTCTAGGTGGTTATATATCTCGCCGTTGAAAGTGACGACATAACGCCCATCACCGCTGGACATCGGCTGACGCCCTGCGTCGCTCAGATCGACAATTGCGAGCCTCGTATGCGCCAACTGAACGTGGTCATCCGCGTAAATACCATGACCGTCGGGCCCCCGATGGGCCAGTCTGTGCAAGTTTCTTGCAACCAACGAGTCAGAAAAACCAGGAGCAACCTGGATGCAACCTAAGATGCCGCACATACGCTTGCAGCTCGCTGAAATATGATTGAGTTGAATAGACGAGAAATAGGCACGAAGCCCTTTTCCTTCAGGAAAGACACCACATCGTTTTCATCTAGGCAAATCAATGGCGTATCGAGTGCCTCGATGATCACGATCTCGGGGCAATACTTGCTCCAGTCGTTGGATCTGAGAACCGCGAGATCCTCCCCTTCTACGTCGACGCTCAAAAGATCGACCCTTTGCCCTGCCTTAAGGTGTTGATCTAATACTTCCGCGAGTGTCTGGGGAACCAACTCGACCGTCCCCTTCAACTCCCACCCCTCTTCGATATAGCTTTGGGCCAGCCTCTGGTCGAAGGTATTCAGAGCGCCTTCCTTGAACAGGCTGAAGACGAGGTGCTCTTTTCGCTCAGAAATCGCAACCTCGAGGTTGATGTCATCCGGCCTCACCTTCCTGAATGATTCCATACTCCCAGGGGTCGCATCGATATTCACCCCTCGCCACCCCTTGCGATAAAGGGCATAGGTATTGGAAAACCGAGTTGCGTGGTGAGCACCCACATCTACATAAAAACCGCTACAGACCTTCCCGAGCAAACGGGCGAGAACTATGTCTTCGCCTTCCTGACTATAATGCAGGACTCCACCGCTTGTTCTTTCAAACATCTCAACTGCGCTATCTGGCAGATTCGCTGCTTCAAACAATTTGCAGGCGTTAGCAAGGATGAATTCTCGCTCTGTCGGACTCCATAGGCCCAACGATATCTGGGCAATAGATCGTGCGAGAGAGGCGCTCCTGTCGGCAGCAAAGGCGGAGTCGACCATACGCTGCACTAGGGCCGCGCGAGCCTCACCCCTTAGGACTCGCAGGCCTCCTTGAACCAGCAACAACAAGCTCCCCCGGATCACCCTGTGGAGAAACCTGCGAATGCGCCCTACCATTTTTCCCCCCTGAAGACCTCAATTCCGCCGACGGGCTTCGGGGGGGCGAAACGACTCTTCAAAGACGAACTCAGCCTAAACAATATTGACGTAGTCCAACAGTAGTTATTAATTGGACCGAACCCATTAAAGTCAACCTGGAAAAACCCTTTCTCCTTCAGAAAAACTGAAACATCGGTATACCAATCAGAATTGTCCAGTATGAATACCCCTTCCGGAGACAAAAAAGGCAATGCTGCCCTTGCGCATTCGTTCCTCCATGCTCCATCAATTACGATTACATCGAACTCCCCCCCAACATCAGAGATCGCTGACGCATAGCTCTCACAAGACTCGCGGAGTAACAAGTCCCTTAGCTGCGCAGACCTTGTTCCCATCGTTTCGCACCAGCCCGGATCGTGCTCTACAGACCAGACATCTGCTCCTTTCCGCGCCCAGTACAGAGACGAGTTACCGCTCCCGTACTCGAAAACCCTGAGGCCTTTTGCGTCAAACTGATTGAAATATTCAATTGCCGGATACGTATACCAAGGAATAGGCGATCCGTCCGCAGCTAACGGCAGCCGCGACTCCAACGTCTGCTCATAGCCTTGCAGCCCCAAGAGGACGTTTACCACTGGATAAACCGGCTTGACCGCCAACCGTGAAACGGACTCAGCAACCACCGTGTTGATGTAGCTCTTTAATCTCGCCTTTATACCAAACATTCAAACTTCCTCATTATTTTCAGCCGATATCGTCGAAGCCAACTGAACCCCCATGTACTCCACGTCCAACTGTACCGAAGCTCGAAAATCTGCGTAAAGAAAAATATGATCGGGCTGAGCGACAACTAACATCGCGTGATTTTGCTCGTAGAACATATGCACTCCAACATCCTTGTCGATAATCGCAGCGCTGAAAGAATAGACTCCAGGTCTAAGGTTTGGCGTCCGAACATGAACATCGACTCTTTGCCGCCCCGCCTGAAATTCAATTAATTCATTATGGATTTCGTAGTTGTCAATTATAGCTATGGCCTTGTGGATCTCACTATCAACAAGCACCCTTAATATCCCTTTCTCAATCCGCTCATTCACAGCCAGGTGATAACGGAGGATAAAACCCTTCGCATAACCTATGACGCTCGTCGGACTCCCCCCCTCATCCAAGACCTCCACCCGGGTGATAGAAGCAGTACCTGCTCCGCCCCTTGCTCCGCCATACTCTCTTGAAACGGCATTAGTACGCTTGGAACTTTCGCTATTAAGCCTCTCAAGAGCGTTATGGTGCTCATAGGTTCGACAAGCATCTTCCACGGAGGTAACCCCTTCTGTGATACCCCGGTGAATGACGATTCCTCGATTGCAAACCGCCCAGACCTGACCAGGGGCATGGGATACGAGGAGAATCGTAGTCCCTTGGCTCTTAAGCTCGTGGATTCTCTCAAAACATTTTTTTTGGAATGCGATATCGCCAACTGCAAGAACTTCATCCACAAGCAGGATCTGAGGGGTACCAATTACAGCAATGGCAAAACCCAGCCGAACACTCATCCCGCTCGAGTAGTTCCGAACCGGCATGTCAATGAACTCGCCGAGCTCGGCGAAATCAACAATTTCGTCGAATTTCTTCCTGATCTCACTCGGAGTCATGCCGAGCAAGGTGCCACTGATGTAAATATTTTCCCGGCCGCTCAGCATAGGAGAGAATCCTGCCCCCGCAGCGATAAGCGCCCCTATCCTCCCTCTGAGGGTCACCCTCCCTACATCAGGGCTATATGTGCCATTGAGGACTCTCAAAAGTGTCGTCTTGCCCGAGCCATTGATCCCCATAATGCCCAGCGCATCACCCGGCTCCAGCAAAAAGCTTATATCGTGCAGCGCCCAGAATTCGCCTGTTCTCAGGCCAGGCTTCATGGCGAGCCCCGACATGCGGCGCACACTGTCCGTCAGTCCATACTTAAGCGCACTCTTGAGAGAGAGCCCGAACTTCTTGCTGACACCTGCGACTACTACGCTCGGCTTACTCATCACAACCGCTCCGCGACGAGGTCTTCGAGAAGATAGAAAATTCTCAGTCCGACGGTAATCAATACGACTGTAGAAAACGACACCCAGAAGTAGATGTCGATATTGTCTGCCTTGCCGAGGCACACCAACAGACGGGGCACGTCGACCAGATAGCTAATGGGATTCCAGGTAATGATCGACTTGACAACCGGATTCTGAATCGTCGAGTGCAGATAGATTACTGGCGTCACATACATCACCAGTGAGAGCGCCTGCGTAACCAGCGGTGTCAGGTCTTTTGCGATGGTTCCCAGTACCGAAAGCACCAGCCCAATTGCGGTTCCCAGTAACACCATAGGCAGTACCAATAATGGGTATCCCAACAGCCACCAAGTCGGCTTCACCCCTACGACCAACAGAACGATGGACATAGTGACCATGCTGATCAGGATGCTGTATGTAATCCCGGCGAGCGAACTGATGGCCAAAGCCAACTTTGGGATGCGAGTTCGCAGAATCAGGTCAGCTTGATTCTGCAGGCCGCTGCTGACCGCTCCCATTGCTCCGGGAAGGCAGCCCCAGATCGTGCTTCCGATGAGCACATAGGCGGTATAAGGAATTTCTCCCTCGCCGGGCCTCAATACGCCAACGAAAAAGAGAAACAAGAAGCTGACGATGCCCAGGAGCGGCCCCAAAAGGGCCCACAGATAGCCTAGGATCTTCTGGCGAAACTGAGCGACAAAATCCCGCCAGAACAAGCGGACTATTACATGCCTGGAGGCAGCGATATCTTCGCTGGCCTGTCGCAGCCCCCAAAGCAAGCCTCCCCTGCGCTCATTAGGCTGGTAGATAGTGATCGGAGTGCCGTCTTCATCTATGTAACGCATTGCTTTCCTGAAGCCGGGGAACTCGGACCGTATCGCAAACCATCAGCCAGCGTTCACATGCCGCGCCCCCTCGATTAATTTGGTCTTGATTTGAGCTGCTAGCCAGCCATGCCGACGCCCGTCCTCGATGTAAGGGCTGTCAGATCACTCCCATGAGAGCCAGTGCCCAGAGGTTTATGCTCAAACCCATCCGCGCTTGGCCTGCTCCTTCGATTCAGAATCTAGGTGTCGTGAAGAATAATGCCCAGAGGAGCATCAGCATCCTATTCAAACCAGGGGAATTAATGCGCCTCGTCCCAATTACTACCCACTCCCACTTCCACCTGGAGAGGGACAGACAACGCAGCCACTTCGCCCATCAGTTTCGGCAGTTCTTCGCGAAGCACCTCCACCTCTTCTTCGGGCACCTCCAGCACCAATTCGTCGTGAACCTGCAGCATCAACCTTGACTTGAGCGTCGACCTTCCCAGCCAACCGCCAACACCAATCATCGCTCTCTTGATCAGGTCCGCCGCCGTACCCTGCATCGGTGCATTGATCGCGGCACGCTCGGCAGCCTGTCTGCGCCCTACTTGTTGGGCCCGAATATCCGGTAGATACAGGCGGCGACCAAACACCGTCTCGACATAGCCCTTGTCCTTTGCCTCGGCCTTCGTCCGCTCCATGTAATCCGCCACGCCGGGATAGCGGGCAAAGTAGCGGTCTATCCAAGCCTGCGCGGCGCTGCGTTCGATGCCGAGGTTCTTTGCCAGGCCATGCGCACTCATGCCGTAGATGAGGCCGAAGTTGATCACTTTGGCGTAGCGGCGCTGTTCGCTGCTGACTTCGGCGGGTTCTACGCCAAAGACCTCGGCGGCGGTTGCCCGGTGAACATCCTCACCGCGGGCGAAGGCATCCAGCAGGCGGGCATCCTCGGAAAGGTGCGCCATGATGCGCAGTTCGATCTGCGAGTAGTCCGCGGAGACGATGACGTGATCGCGTGGCGCAATGAAGGCAGCACGGATGCGACGCCCCTCCGCGGTGCGGATGGGAATGTTCTGCAGGTTCGGGTCGGTGCTGGCGAGGCGGCCGGTCACCGCAGTAGCCTGCGAGAAGGTGGTATGCACCCGGCCGGTCCTGGGATTCACCATGCGTGGCAGCTTGTCGGCGTAGGTGCTCTTCAGCTTGGCGAGGCTGCGATGCTCCAACAGCAGCTGGGGCAGCGGATAGTCTTCGGCGAGCTGGGTCAGGACGTCTTCGTCGGTTGACGGCTGCCCGGTGGCGGTCTTCTTCACTACCGGCAGGCCGAGCTTGCCAAAGAGGATTTCGCCGAGTTGCTTGGGCGAGCCCAGGTTGAATGGCTGGCCGGCGAGCTCGTGCGCCTCGCGTTCGAGGCCCAGCAGGCGGCGGCCAAGTTCCTCGCTGTGCTGGGCCAGCAGGAAGGGATCGATCAATACGCCGGTGCGCTCCATGTCCAGCAGCACCGCCATGGTCGGCAGTTCGATCTCGCGATACAGCGGCGCCAGGCGGCCGGTCGCTTCAACCTGCGGCCAGAGCTTGTGGTGCAGCCGAAGCGTGATGTCCGCGTCCTCGGCGGCATACTCGGCGGCCTTGTCGATCGCCACTTCATCGAAGCAGATCTGTTTGGCGCCCTTGCCGCAGATGTCGGTGTAAGGAATGGTGGTCAGCCCCAGGTGGCGTTTGGCGAGCGAGTCCATGTCATGGGACTTGTCGCTTTCCAGTACATAGGACTGCAGCAGGGTGTCGTGCGCGATGCCGCCGAGCCGGATGCCGTGATTGAGCAGCACATGTGCGTCGTACTTGAGGTTCTGTCCCACCTTGAGATGGGCGTCCGACTCCAGCCAGGACTTAAGCGCCGCCAGCGTTGCGTCGAAGGGCAGTTGCGTGGGCTGTTCCGCCCCCCGGTGGGCCAGCGGCAGATAGGCGGCCTCGCCCTTGGCGACGGCGAAGGACATGCCGACCAGCCTGGCCTCCATCTGGTCCAGGCTGGTGGTTTCCGTGTCGAAGGCGGTAAGTTCGGCGGCATTCAGCTTGGCGAGCCAGGCGGAGAGGGTTTCCTGGTCGAGGATGGTCTGGTAGCCGCCCCGGTGACCAGCCGGATCCGCGTCGTCGGCGACTTCGACCTCGGCCCGCGGCGGTTCGCCCGTGGTTCCTTCCGCCAGATCCTTCAGCCAGCCACGGAACTCGAAGCGCTCGTACAAGGCCTTGAGTGCAGCCTTGTCGTCCTCACGCGCCGGTAGGTCGGCGGCGTCGAAGGGCAGCTCGACATCGGTCACCACCGTTACCAGACGGCGCCCCAGCGGCAGGAAGTCCAGGTGCTTGCGCAGGTTCTCTCCAACCTTGCCGCCGACCTTGTCGGCATTGGCGACGAGATTGTCCAGCGTGCCATATTCGGTCAGCCACTTCACCGCAGTCTTGGGGCCGCACTTTTCGACGCCGGGCACGTTGTCCACCGTGTCTCCGACCAACGTCAGGTAATCGATGATGAGCTCCGGCGGCACGCCGAACTTGGCGGTCACGCCGGCCTCGTCCAGCACCTCTTCGCTCATCGTATTCACCCAGCGCACCCCGGGGCGCACCAACTGGGTCAGGTCCTTGTCGCCGGTGGAGATCACCACCTCCCAGCCCTGCTCCACCGCCTGCCGGGTGAGCGTACCGATGACGTCATCCGCTTCCACCCCTTCCACGCACAACAGCGGCCAGCCTTCGGCCTTCACCGCCTCGTGCAGGGGCTCGATCTGCACCCGCAGATCGTCCGGCATCGGAGGCCGGTGGGACTTGTACTCCGGGTACCAGTCGTCGCGGAAAGTCTTGCCCTTGGCGTCGAACACACAGGCCCGGTACTCCGCCTTGTAGTCCCCTTCCAGCCGACGTAGCATCGACAGCACCCCCCGGATTGCCCCCGTGGGTTCGCCCTTGGAGTTGCGCAGATCCGGCAGCGCATGGAAAGCGCGGTAGAGGTAACTGGAACCGTCAACGAGCAACAGGGTGGGCATCCGGGAGAATCCTTGCGGAGAAGCGTGGGGCTCCGGATGCAATGCATCCGGTTTATTTCAAGAAGAACAAACGAGTACAGCAGATGACCGCAAAAGAAAAATTGCCCGGCAGTCTTGCGGGCGCCGCTGCCCCGCGTTTCAGCGCACGCGAGTCCTGGCGGATCTTCGGGATTATGGCAGAGTTCGTGGAGGCCACAGAACGCCTGAATGCCATCCGGCCGGCCGTTTCCATCTTCGGCAGCGCGCGAATTCCGCCCGATCATCTCTATTACATGCAGGCGGAGAAGATCGCCCGCTTGCTGTCGGATGCCGGGTTTTCCGTGATTTCCGGCGGGGGGCCGGGGGTGATGGAGGCAGCCAACAAGGGCGCCTATTTCGGCAAGAGCCCCTCAGTCGGACTCAACATTCAGCTGCCGATGGAGCAGCAAGCGAATCCGTATCAGGATATTTCCCAGACCTTCCAGCACTTCTTCGCGCGCAAGTTCATGTTCGTGAAGTTCGCCTCGGCCTACGTCGTCATGCCCGGCGGCTTCGGCACGCTGGATGAACTGCTGGAGGCAATGACGCTGATACAGACCGGCAAGAGCCGGCGCATCCCCATCATCCTGGTGCATGGCGCGTTCTGGAACGGGCTGCTCGACTGGGTCCGCGACCGCCTCGTCACCGAGCGCATGATCAACCCGGCGGACCTCGACCTGGTGCAGGTCATCGACGAGCCGGAAGCGGTTGTCGAGGCCATCTTCAAGCACTACGAAACGCGCGGTTTCCTGCCGCTGCCCGAGGAACACGAATTGATGCTGAACCTTTGAGCCGGGCGGAAAGCCGCTGAGCCCGCTCTGCTAGAATCGGCCGATATACAGGAGAACACCATGCGCCGCCTCTTCATCGCCGTGCTGGCTGCCGCAGCCTTCCCGGTCTGCGCTCAACAACCGCCCAACCTGGAACCCATCCCCGAACCGCCCCCGCCGCCGCCGGGCATGACCGACGGCGCCGACGAGCCCCAGGTCACCATCCTGAAGCAGGGCGAAGACACCGTCACCGAGTACCGCGTCCGCGGCAAGCTCTACATGGTCAAGGTCACCCCGCCCCATGGCGTGCCGTATTACCTGGTGGACAAGGAAGGCAACGGCCAGATGGTGCGCGACGACACCGCACCTACGCTGTCCGTGCCGATGTGGGTCATCAAGTCCTGGTAAGGCATTCCGCCGGCCTTCATCCCCGGGCCGGCGGATTCCGCCGCGCCGACCCGCCTCATGTTCATCGTCAGCAGCTTCCCTCCGGTTTTCCGCGAAGATGCCCGCGTGCTCGTGCTCGGCAGCATGCCCGGCGTGGCCTCGCTGAGCGCCGGCCAGTATTACGCCCATCCGCGCAACGCCTTCTGGCCCATCATGGGTACGCTGCTGGGAGCCGGCCCGCAGCTTCCCTACGCTGACCGCCTGCACCGGCTGCAAGACGCCGGCGTCGCGCTATGGGACGTCATCGCCCACTGCGAGCGCCCCGGCAGCCTGGATAGCGCCATCACGCCCGCCAGCGTGATCGCCAACGACCTCCCCGGCCTGCTCGCCATCTGCAGCGGAATCCGCCACGTGTTCTTCAACGGCAGCGCGGCCGAGGCCGCGTTCCGCCGCCATGTGCAGCTGCCAGCAGGACTGGCTCCACTGCAGTTCATGCGCCTGCCTTCCACCAGCCCGGCCCATGCTGCGCGCAGCCTGACTGAAAAGATCGCCGCCTGGGGCGCCGTCGCCGCGGCGCTGGGGCGCCCCTTGCCTTAGCCCGCTCCCGGAACACGCCGATGTCCGTCTTCACCCCCCTTCCCGAATCGACCCTCGCTGCATGGCTGCGCGGCTATGCGATCGGCCGCCTGGTCGAGCTGAAGGGCATTGCCGCCGGCGTACAGAACAGCAACTTCTTCGTCACCACCACACTGGGCCGTTATGTGCTGACGCTGTTCGAAGCCATCCCGCGCGCCGAACTCCCCTACTACCTGCACCTGATGGCCCACCTCGCCCGCCACGGCCTGCCGGTACCGGCACCCATCGCCGACAGGGACAACGAGTACCTGGGCACCCTGGAAGGCAAACCGGCGGTGCTGGTGATGCGCCTGGCAGGCCAATCCGTGATGGCGCCCGGCGAGCAGCACTGTGCCCGCGTGGGCGCCATGCTGGCCGGCCTGCACCTGGCGGGACAGTCCTATGGGCGTCGCCAGGACAACCCGCGCGGACCGGCGTGGCGCACTGCCACTGCCGCCGAGGTGCGCAGTTTCCTGCCCGCCGAGGAGCAAGCCCTGCTGGATGCGGAGCTCGCCTTCCAGGCCCAAGTGGACAGCGCCGCGCTTCCGGCCGGAGCCATCCACGCCGACCTCTTCCGCGACAATGTGCTGTGGGACGGCGACCACATCGGCGGCGTCATCGACTTCTATTTCTCCGGCCACGACAGCCTGCTGTTCGACGTCGCCGTCACAGTTAACGACTGGTGCGCCACGCCCGGCGGCGAGCTCGATGCTGCCCGCTGCGCCGCCCTGCTCGCCGCCTACCATGCGGAGCGCCCCTTCACCGCCGCGGAGCGCCAGGCATGGCCAGCGATGCTGCGGGCGGCAGCGCTGCGCTTCTGGCTCTCCCGCGCCGCCGATCTCCATCTGCCGCGGCAGGGCGAAATGGTGCTGGTGAAGAATCCGGACGAGTACCGCGACATCCTGCGCCGTCGCATCGTCGCCCACCCCGCGCTACCCGGAGTTTGAACTCCCCCCTGCCATCGGCTAGCATCGGCCACCGTCGGCATACCCCGCCAGCGTGGCTGCATGCGCACGCAACCTCGGCCGACGATACCGAATCCTGCCGACATCCCCGATGAGCACCCCAGAACCTTCGCTCCACCCCCACCGCCACGTTCTGCCCGAGATATCGCCGGCCATGCCGGGCGACGCCCTGCGCTGGCTGACCACCGGCTGGAAGCTGTTCCTGCGCTCGCCCACGACCTGGCTGTTGCAGACCCTGGTGCTCATCCTCATCCTGCTGGCGCTGGGCGTGGTACCGGTGCTGGGCTGGGCGGCGGTGCCGGTCGCCTTTCCGCTGCTGGCGGCCGGCATGGTCGCCAGCGCCCGGCGGGTGGAAAGCGGTGAAGTGCTGCGGGTCGATCACCTGTTCGACGGCCTGCGCCGGCATGCCGGCAACCTGCTGCTGGTCGGCGCCTTCCACCTGCTGGGCGTGCTTTTCGCTGCGCTGATCGCTGCCGCCATTGGCGGCAGCGCCGTGCTCACCGGGGCCATCGTCGGTGCCTTCACCGGCGTGGGGCTGGCCACCGGCGGCGTGATGTTCGGCATGCTGGTATTCACCGTACTGTGGATCATGCTGATGATGGCGCTGTGGTTCGCCCCCGCTCTGGTCATGCTGCAGGACGTGGCTCCGCTCGATGCGATGAAGCTCTCTGCCCAGGCCTGTTTCGGCAGCCTGCTCACCTTCATCATCTTCGCCGTCATGCTCTATGTGCTGGTGTGGGTCGCGATGATCCCGGCCGGCCTGGGCATGTTCGTGCTCGTTCCCGTCATCGCCGGCGCCCAGCTCGCCGCCTGGCGCGACCTGTTCTCGCCGCGCCCCGCCCTGCCCGCCGCTCAAACCGACTGAAGACCTTCCATGCAAGCGCAACAACTTCCCACCCACCGCGGCTGGTCTTGGCTGAAAGAAGGCTTCGCCTTGTGGCGGCGCAGCCCGGCGCTGCTCACCTTCCTCGCCTTTGGCTATCTGCTGGTGCTGGTACTGGTGAGCGTCGTGCCCTTCATCGGCCAGCCGGTGGCCTCGCTGATGATGCCCATTCTCTCCCTGGGCGTCCTGAACGGCTGTCGCGCGGTGGATAACGGCCGCAAGGTGGGACCGGACATCCTCTTCTCCGGCTTCAAGGGCAATGCGCAGGCCCTGCTCACCATCGGCGGCCTCTACCTCGGCGCCAGCCTGTTGGTGCTGATGCTCACCACGTTGATAGACGGCGGCATCCTGCTGAAGGTGATGACGGGCAACCGGGTAGAGGACAGCGCCTCCGCCGATCCACGCATCACTGGCGCCCTGCTGCTCGCCATCGCGCTGTCCACGCCGGTGATGATGGCTTACTGGTTCGCCCCCATCCTCGCCGGCTGGTGGAAACTGCCGCCGACCAAGGCGCTGTTCTTCAGCTTCTACGCCTGCCTGCGCAACTGGCGCCCCTTCCTCGCCTTCGGCATCGCGCTGATGGTGTTCGGGGCCTTGATCCCCGGCATCCTGCTGGGTGTGATCGGGCTGATCTCGCCCTCGCTGGCCGGCATGCTGTCCATCCCGCTGCCACTGATCATGATCCCCGTCGTGTTCGCCAGCTTCTACATCAACGCGCGGGACGTCTTCGGCCTGCCTCCCGATGTCCTCCCCCGCTGACACCGGACCGCTGGGACTGCTGGGCGGCACCTTCGACCCCATCCACCTCGGCCACCTGCGGCTTGCGGAAGAAGCGCGCGAAGCGCTGGGCCTGGAGAAGGTCCGGCTGATTCCCGCCGGCCAGCCGCCCCACCGCGGCAAGCCCGGCTCCACCGCCGAAGACAGGCTGGCGATGGCGCGCCTGGCCGCCGCCGGCAATCCCGCGCTGGAAGTGGACGACAGCGAAGTGCGCGAACCCCGTCCGAGCTATACCGTGCCCACGCTGGAACGGCTGCGGGCGGAACTCGGCCCCGACCGTCCCCTGGTGCTTATCCTCGGCGCCGACGCCTTTGCCGGCCTGCCAGGCTGGCATCGCTGGGAGGCACTGTTCGAACTCGCCCACATCGCCGTCGCCAACCGGCCGGGGCACTCGCCGCATGAGCGGCGCTGGCCCGCCGCCCTGTCCCCTGAACTGGACGAAGCCTGCCGCAACCGCATCACCCGTGCCCCGGTGAAACTCGACACTCCGGCCGGCAAGGTGATCCCCTTCGACATGACGCCGCTGGCCATTTCCGCCTCTCTGGTGCGGGATTTGCTGCACGCCGGCGCCAGTGCCCGCTATTTGCTGCCCGATTCCGTTCTCGACTATATTGGGCTGCACCACCTCTACCGTTGAACCGCATGGATATCCCCCAACTGCAGCAAACCGTCGTGTCCGCCCTGGAAGACATCAAGGCACGCGACATCGAAGTCATCGACACCTCCAAGCTCACCGCGCTGTTCGACCGCATCGTCGTCGCCAGCGCCGATTCCGGGCGCCAGACCCGGGCGCTGTCGCGCAGCGTGCAGGACAAGGTCAAGGCCGCCGGCGGCGAAGTCGTGAGCGTCGAGGGCGAGGACAGCGGTGAATGGGTGCTGGTGGACCTGGGCGACATCGTCGTCCACATCATGCAGCCCGCCATCCGCAGCTACTACAACCTGGAAGAACTGTGGGCCAATGGCGCCCCCGGCCGCCGCAAGGCGGGAGAACCTGCCCGCGCCCGCGGGGAGTAAGTTGAAACTACTGGTCGTGGCCGTCGGCAACCGCATGCCGGCATGGGTGGATGCCGGCTTCGAGGAGTTCGCCCGGCGCATGCCCCGCGAACTGCCCCTGCAACTCATCGAAGTGAAGGCGGAAGCCCGTACCACCGGCAAGACGGTGGAAGCCATGATGACCGCCGAAGCCAGCCGCATCGAGGCCGCGCTGCCAGCCCGCTGCCGGCGCGTCATCCTCGACGAGCGCGGCGGCGATCTCAGCACCCGCGAACTCGCCGGTCGCCTCGAAGGGTGGCAGAGCGGCGGCGAAGACGTCGCCTTCATCGCCGGCGGTCCGGACGGCCTCTCCCCTGAACTGAAACGCACCGCGGCGGAAACCCTGCGCCTCTCCAGCCTCACCCTGCCGCACGCCTTGGTCCGCCCGCTGCTGGCCGAGGCGCTCTACCGGGCGTGGACGGTGCTGCGCAACCACCCCTACCACCGCGAGTAGGCCATGATCCGCAGCATCCTCCGCATGGGTGATCCGCGCCTTTCCCGCATTGCCCGCCCCGTCACCACCTTCGGCACCGCCGAACTCCGCGAGCTGCTCACCGACATGCTGGAAACCATGCACGCGGCCGGCGGCGTCGGCCTGGCGGCGCCGCAGATCGGCGTGGATCTGCGCCTGGTGATCTTCGGCTTCGAGCACAACGAGCGCTATCCGGACGCACCGGCGGTGCCGTTCACCATCCTGGCCAACCCGGTGCTGGAGCCCTTGTCGGAGGAACTGGTTGAAGGCTGGGAGGGTTGCCTGTCCGTGCCCAGCCTGCGCGGCTGGGTGCCCCGGCACCGCCGCCTGCGCTACCGCGGTTTCGACATCGAAGGCCAGGCCATCGCCCGCGAGGTGGAGGATTTCCATGCGCGAGTGGTTCAGCATGAGTGCGACCACCTCGACGGCATCCTTTACCCTGCCCGGATCAGGGACTTCAGCCGCTTCGGCTTCGCTGACGAACTCTCCGCCACGCCCCCCGACGACGAGGTCTGATCGCCGCGCCGGCGGGCGGATCGCGCCCGGCCATGCCGCGGAGTGATGCCCTGGGAAAGCGGCGCCGGCGCAGCTGCGGTTAGAATGCGTGACCATTCCCGCATTGCGCGCCGCCATGCCGTCCAGCCCGCCTCGCATCTATCTCGCCTCCACCAGCCCCCGACGCCGGGAACTGTTGCGCCAGATCGGCGTGCACTTCGAAGTCCTGACCTTTCGCGGCGGCGAGCGAGGCGATGACGCCGACGTCGATGAAACCCCACTCCCCGACGAAGCCGTCGAGCACTACGTCGAACGCATCGCCCTGACCAAGGCGGAAGCTGGCTGGCGCCGTGTGCATTGGCGCAAACTGCCGCGCCGCCCGGTCCTCGCCGCCGACACCACGCTGGAACTGGACGGGGAGATCATCGGCAAGCCACGCGACATGGCGGAAGCCCGCGCCATCCTGGGCCGCCTCTCCGGCCGCAGCCACCGGGTGCTCACCGCCATCGCCATCAGCGACGGCACCCACATCCGCAGCAGCCTGTCGGTAAGCGATGTCCGCTTCCGCACCCTCAGCGCAGACGACATCCGCCACTACGTGCTCACCGGCGAGCCGATGGACAAGGCCGGCGCCTACGGCATCCAGGGCAAGGCGGCGATCTTCATCCAGGAGATACGCGGCAGCTATTCCTCCATCATGGGGCTGCCGCTGTTCGAAACCGCGCAACTGCTGGAGGAGGGTTTCGGCTACGCGCTCTAGCGCCGAGCCCCCGGCGCCAGCCTTCCCTGCCGCCGGCTGCCGGCGATGAGCCATGCGCAATGGCTGACGTATTGCCTGTCATTGCGCATTTCCCATTACCAGCCACGCCATGAGCATCGAATTCCTGATCAATTTCACCCCGCAGGAGACGCGGGTCGCCATCATCGAACAGGGCGTCGTCCAGGAACTGCACGTCGAACGCACCGCCAACCGCGGCATCGTCGGCAACATCTACACTGGCCGGGTGGTGCGTGTGCTGCCCGGCATGCAGTCCGCCTTCATCGACGTCGGCCTGGAACGCACAGCCTTCCTTCATGTGGCCGACATCTGGAGCGACCGCCAGAACGGCGAGGCGGCACGGCCGATCGAGAAGATCCTCACCGAGGGCCAGACCCTGCTGGTGCAGGTGCTGAAGGACCCGATAGGCACCAAGGGCGCGCGGCTGTCCACCCAGATCAGCATCGCCGGCCGGCTACTGGTCTACCTGCCGCAGGAAAAGCACATCGGCATTTCCCAGCGCATCGAAGATGAAGCCGAGCGTGAAGCCCTGCGCGAGCGCCTGACCCGCCTGGTGCCGGAAGACGAGCCCGGCGGCTTCATCGTCCGCACCATGGCCGAATCCGCCTCCGACGATGAACTCGCCGCCGACATCGGCTACCTGCGCAAGCTGTGGGGGGAAATCCGCAACCGGGCCACCGGCGCGGCGCCGCCCTGCCTCCTGCACGAGGATCTCGGGCTGGGCCACCGGGTGCTGCGCGACCTGGTGGACGAGGAGACCTCACGCATCGTCATCGACTCGCGGGAGAACTTCCAGAAGCTCAGTGCCTTCGCCGCGCTCTACAGCCCCAAGGTGCTTCCACTGCTGGAACACTACTCCGGCGAACGGCCGCTGTTCGACCTCTTCAACGTCGAGGACGAAATTCAGAAGGCACTGGCCCGCCGCGTGGAACTGAAGTCCGGCGGCTACCTGATCATCGACCAGACCGAGGCGATGACCACGGTGGATGTGAACACCGGCGGCTTCGTCGGCGCCCGCAACTTCGACGACACCATATTCAAGACCAACCTGGAAGCCAGCCAGGCCATCGCCCGCCAGCTGCGGCTGCGCAACCTGGGCGGCATCATCATCATCGACTTCATCGACATGGAAACCCCGGAGCACCGCGACATGGTGCTGGAGGAATTCCGCAAGGCGCTGGCGCGCGACCACACCAAGATGAGCATCAACGGCTTCACCGCGCTCGGCCTGGTGGAGATGACACGCAAGCGCACCCGCGAGTCGCTGGCCCATCTGCTGTGCGAGTCCTGCCCCACCTGCGGCGGCCGCGGCGAGGTCAAGACGGCGCGCACCGTGTGCTACGAAATCTTGCGCGAACTGGTGCGCGAAGCGCGGCAATTCAACGCCCGCGAATTCCGGGTGCTGGCGGCGCCGAACGTGATCGACCTGTTTCTTGACGAAGAAAGCCAGTCGCTGGCGATGCTGTCCGACTTCATCGGCAAGAAGATCTCGCTGCATCCAGAGGCCAGTTATACCCAGGAGCAGTTCGACATCGTGCTGCTTTGACGCACCGGGGCTGACACGCCGCTGACCGGCAAGCGGCGGCGTGCAGCGCCCTCCCCTCGGCTTCTTTCAGAAGGCCACGCGCCCGCCACTGCGGGCGCGTGGCTTTGGTACTCCCGGATCCGGACATGCCTCCAAGCCCACAGCCCGACGACACCCCACCCGCCCAGGACGGCCCACCGACCTTCACGCTGCCGCTGCGCCTCTCCAGCAGCCTGCTTGCCTGCCTGGTCGGCCTCGCTTCCGCGCTCGGCAGCCTGCACCGCCTCGACCCGGCTACTGCGGCGCTGACCGTGGCGACGGTAGTGCTGGCCCATTTAGGGCTGGCCCATCTAGGGCTGGTCCACTTCGGCCCGAGCCGGCTCGACAGCGCCGGGAACGGCGGCCGGAACCAGCACATGGCAGCCGCCCTCGGGCACCGTCCGCTCGGCGTCTATGCGCCGCTTGCGCTGGCCTTGCTGCCGGCCTTCGGCTTGACCCTGCGCATCGGCTCCCTGCTGCCCGTGCTGGCCGCCGCCTGCGTCCTCGGCCTGGGCGCCTGGCGCGCGGCGTCCCCCAAGCTTCGCGGCGGCACGGAAGCGCTGGCAGCCGCCTGCTGGCTGCTGATCGCCTTCGCCACCGACTTCATGCAGCGCGGCACCTTCAGTCCGTTGGCGGCAGCCGCCGGCCTGTCCTACGCCCTGCTCGCGGCCAACCAGCAGCTGATCGCCGCCTTCGCCACCCATAGCCAGGACGTCGCCAGCCGTCGGCACACCTTAGTGACGATGCTGGGCACCGCCACCGCGAAGTGGGCCTACCTGCTGGTGGCGCTCTTCGCCTATGGCTGGCTGGTCGCTCTGGTTGCCCGCTACCAGCTGCCACAGCATGCGGCAGCCGCCGCGCTCACCCTGGTGTTCTCCTTCGCCGCCGGCCGCGAGCTGCTGGAACACGCGGACGAAGCGGCGTACCTCGGACCGGCGATACGGCGTACCATCCTGGCCGCCCATCTCCACGGCCTGATCCTGGCCGCCACCCTGGCCTTCGGCCGCTGGCCGGCCTGAACCCTCGAAGAGCGAACGATGATAGGACGCCTCACCGGCACCCTGCTGGAAAAGAACCCGCCCCAGATCCTCGTGGACGCCGGCGGCGTCGGCTACGAACTGGAAGTGCCGATGAGCACCTTCTACGGCTTGCCCGCCACCGGCAGCCGCGTCAGCCTCCACACCCATCTCGCCATCCGCGAGGACGGTCATTTCCTCTACGGCTTCGCCAGCGAGGAAGAACGCGGCGCTTTCCGCCAGTTGCTCAAGGTGTCCGGCATCGGCGCGCGCACCGCGCTGGCGGTGCTGTCCGGCCTGTCGGTGAATGACCTCGCCCAGGCGGTGGCGCTGCAGGAAGCCGGCCGGCTGGTGAAAATTCCCGGCATCGGCAAGAAAACCGCCGAGCGCTTGCTGCTGGAACTGCGCGACAAGCTCGGCAAGGCCCTGCCGCAAGTCACCGGCGCCCGTTTGGCCGCCGCGGCCGGCGGCGCCCTGGACGCGAAGAGCGACGTCCTCAACGCCCTGCTCGCCCTCGGCTACAACGAGAAGGAAGCGCTGGGCGCGATGAAGGGACTGGCCGAGGATGTGGGCGTCTCCGACGGCATCCGCCAGGCGCTCAAGGTGCTGTCGAAAGCCTGAACAAATCGACAGTAGCGCGCACCGCGCCACGCCGGAGCAGCTAAACTCCCACCATGATCGAAACCGACAAGCTCCGTGCCGCCGCCTCCGAGCGCCTGATCTCCCCCCAGCCCGCCGACCGCCAGGAAGACGCGGTTGAACGCGCGCTGCGCCCCAAGCGCCTGGCCGAATACGTCGGCCAGCAGAAGGTACGCGAGCAGTTGGAGATCTTCATCCAGGCCGCCAAGAAGCGCGGCGAGGCGCTGGACCATGTGCTGCTGTTCGGCCCGCCCGGCCTGGGCAAGACCACGCTGGCCCACATCGTCGCTGCCGAGATGGGGGTGAACCTGCGGCAGACCTCTGGGCCGGTACTGGAGCGCGCCGGCGACCTTGCCGCGCTGCTCACCAACCTGGAGCCGCACGACGTCCTCTTCATCGACGAGATCCATCGCCTGTCGCCAGTGGTCGAAGAGATCCTCTACCCGGCGCTGGAAGACTTCCAGATCGACATCATGATCGGCGAAGGCCCGGCCGCCCGCTCGGTGAAGCTGGACCTGCCGCCCTTTACCCTGGTCGGCGCCACCACCCGCGCCGGCATGCTCACCAACCCGCTACGCGACCGCTTCGGCATCGTCTCCCGGCTGGAGTTCTACACGCCGGATGAGCTGGGTTTCATAGTCGGCCGCTCGGCGCGCCTGCTGAACGTCGAGATCGACGACGCCGGCGCGCTGGAAATCGCCCGCCGCGCCCGCGGCACGCCCCGCATCGCCAACCGCCTGCTGCGCCGGGTCCGCGACTACGCCGAGGTGAAGGCCGGCGGCGACATTTCCGCCAAGGTGGCGGACGCCGCGTTGACCATGCTGGACGTGGATGCGCTCGGCCTGGACCTGATGGACCGCAAGCTGCTTTCCGCCATGCTGGAGAAGTTCGGCGGCGGGCCGGTCGGCCTGGACAACATCGCCGCCGCGATCGGCGAATCCACCGACACCATCGAGGACGTCATCGAGCCTTACCTGATCCAGCAAGGCTACCTGCAGCGCACGCCGCGCGGCCGCATGGCCACCCACTCCATCTGGCAGCACTTCGGCCTCATGCCGCCGCGCGCAGGCGGAGACCTGTTCGAGCGCTGAACCTGCATGCGCTCCATCCAGGTCCTGATGCTGAGCCTGTGCGTGCTGGGCGGCCTTTACCTGCTGACCCAGGCACCCAGCTTCTTCATGCCCGACCGCGGCAACCCGGCGCTGGGCCGGCTGTTCGACCCGCTGTCTTCACGCCTGCTGGGCGCCGGCCTGCTCGCCGCCGGCTGGGCCGGCGTGGGCTACATGGGGAATTTCTACTACCGCGGCGAGCGCCGCCTGCCCGGGCCGCGCGGGCAGCGGCAGCACTTCATCGCCATGGTGCTGGCGCTGGGGCTGATCGCCGCCGCATTCTCCAGCGCCGAGCCGGGCCCGGACCCGGACCGCCCGGCCGCGAGCCGGCCGCAGCGCTGAGCACATTCAGTCGATCTGAAGCGCCAGCCCCTTCAGGTACTCGCCCTCCGGCACCGACAGCCCGACGGGATGATCTGGCGCTGCCGACAGGCGCTGAATGATGCGGGCATCCACACCGGCATCCACCGCCGCGCCGGCAACGATCTTCTGGAACAGCTCCAGCCCGATGCCGCCGGAGCAGGAATAGGTCATCAGGATGCCGCCCGGCGCCAGCAGGCGGAACCCCAGCAGGTTGATGTCCTTGTAGGCACGGGAGGCGCGGTCTGCATGGGCGGCGGAAGGCGCGAACTTGGGCGGATCCAGCACGATCAGGCCGAACTTGCGCCCTTCGGCGCGTAACGCACGCAGCGCCTGGAACACGTCGTCCTCCCGCCATTCGGCGCGATCCGCCGGCAATTGCGGGTTGAGCACCAGATTACGCGCTGCGGTGGCCAGCGCCGGCCCGGAGGAGTCGATGGACAGCACGCTGCGCGCACCGCCGGCCAGCGCCTGCAGCGAGAAACCGCCGGTGTAGCAGAAACAGTTGAGCACCTCGCGGTCGCGCGCGAAGCGGCCGGTCAGCCAGCGGTTGTCGCGCTGATCGAGGTAGAAACCGGTTTTGTGTCCGCCCACCACGTCCACCGCCATCCGCACGCCGTGCTCGGTGATCTGCAGGTCTTCCGGCAACTCGCCGTACACGCAGCCCGCCCTGGGCTCCAGGCCTTCCAGCCCGCGCACGTCGGAGTCCGAGCGCTCATAGACCGTGCTGCAGCCGGTGGCCTGCACCAGACCGGCCACCAGCGCATCCCGCCACTTCTCGCCCCCGGCGCTGGTGAGTTGCAGGACCACGACCGGACCGTAGCGGTCGGCGATCACACCGGGCAATCCGTCGGACTCGCCGTGGATCAAACGCAGGCCATCATTGCCTTCGAGTTGGGGATGGCTGGCGCGCCGTGCCACCGAAGCCGCAACCCGGCGCTTGAAGAAGGCGTGATCGACGGTGGTGTCCGCATCGAAGGTCCACATGCGGGCGCGGATCTGGGACTCCGGCGACCATGCAGCCCGGCCAAGGAACTTGCCGTCATCGCTCAGCACTTCCACCGTGTCGCCCAGCCGCGCCCGGCCCTCCAGCCGGGCAACCGAACCGGCGAAGATCCAGGGGTGACGACGCATCACGGAGCGTTCCTTGCCGGGAAGCAGAATCAGGCGGGCCATGGGGGAAATCCACAAAAACGGCCGGCAAGTCTACCCGCTGTGCCCATGAGCGCCAATGCGGCGCCCGGCGGAGCGAGTGGGTGAACGACTTGGGGCCTGCGCCGCATCACCCGGCGCAAGCCCCAAGGAAGGATTCTTCAATTACGCCAGCGGTAATCAGGAGCTACTTGTCCATCAGCCGCTTGGCCCGATCCGCAGTGGTCAGCAACTCGCTCAACTGCCGCGTGCCGAGGATGGAGCCGAAGTGATTGATCGCTTCAGCCGTCACATAAAGGTGGCCGTTGTGCCGCTTGCGTATCCAGCCCAGTTCGATAAGCCGCACGATCTTCCTGCGCACCGTCTCGCGCGGCAGGCCGGTGGCAGCGGCGATTGAATAGGCGTTGCAAGGCTTGAGCGGACAAAGGTCGTCCGGATCGTCCAGCGTCTTGCGCGTACCGGCACCGTTCTCGTAAGCGCCGATGTTATGCAGAGCGATCTCGCCCAACAGGATGGGGAGCAGGATGTCGCGGTCGAAATCGTCGAACCAGCGCCTCAGATTTCGTATCTCGTGCCGGGCAAGCAGCAAAGCCACTTCCCGCTGCACGCCTTGGCGCTCGAATGAAGCTGCGCCTGGAGTGAGGACGCCTCCCTCGACGGCGCCTCCTCCCCTGGGGGTAATTCCAGTTGTCATGGCTGCCCCGCTTTCGCCGCCCCGTTTGCCGGGGACGCGACACAGTCCGTTAGTAATTATTCTGCTTGCTGTCAGCATAGCCGAAGGCTTCTTTGGCCCCACATCCGTAAATACCCAAACTGGGGAAGGGACGAGCAACGGAAGGTCCGCCGCTTAACGCTTGCGCGCGCGCGGGTGAGCGGCGTCGTAGACCTGGGCGAGATGCTGGAAATCGAGGTGGGTGTAGACCTGGGTGCTGCGGATGCTGGCGTGACCGAGCAACTCCTGCACGGCGCGCAGATCACCGCTGGCCTGCAGCATGTGGCTGGCGAAGCTGTGGCGCAGCATGTGGGGATGGACGTGCACGCCCAGGCCGAGTTGCTCGGCGCGCCGGGCGAGGCGACTGCGAACGGCGGACGACGTCATGCGCTGGCCGGTGCGGGTGACGAACAGCGCCGGCTCGTTGCCCGCTGGCAGGGCGGAACGCTGCGCCAGCCAGGCCTGCAGCGCCTCCAGCGCCTTGCCCCCTACCGGCACCATGCGGGTCTTGCCGCGCTTGCCGGTGATGGTGACCATGCTTTCATCCATATCCACGCCCCGCCCGAGGTCAAGGCTGACGAGCTCCGTGACGCGCAGGCCGGAGGAGTAGAACAATTCGAACATGGCGAGGTCGCGGATTTCCAGCACGCTCTCGGCAGCGGGGTCCAGCAAGGCCTGGGTCTGCTCCACCGACAGCGCCCGCGGCAGCAGCGAAGGCGAGCGCGGCGCCCGGATGCCCTCCACCGGATTGCGCTCCAGGCCGCGATGGCGGGCGAACCAGCGATATAGCCCACGCCAGGCGGACAGCGCGCGGGCAATCGAGCGCCCGCCCAGTCCTTCGCCATGCAGGCGGCCCACGAAGCGGCGGATGTCGTGGGAGGAAAGCGCCAGCGGCGACCGCCCGTCAGCGAGTTCGGCCAGCCGGAGCAAGTCGCGGCGATAGCCCTCCACGGTCAGCCGGGCGGCACGGCGCTGGGTTGCCAGGTAGGCGAGGTAGTCCTCCACCCAGATAGGCGGCGCGCCCGGCGTATCGGCTGGATTCAGCCCAGTTCGCACAGCAACGCGGCGGCGGCGAGTTCGGCGATGCGGCCGAGGTAGAGCGTGCCCATTTCCGGATAGAAGCGCTCCATCTCCTCGCTGCCCAGCACCAGCACGCCGAAGACCTGGGCCTGGCGACGCAGCGGCATCAGCGCCAAAGAACGGATGTGCGGCGATGCCTCGCCGAACCAGCCCACCGCCTCGATATTGTCGGGCGCACCGCAGTAGGGACGGCGGAGGTCACCGACATAGAGCCGCACGCTTTCGCTCACTGGCGCGAACTCCGCCTCCTCACGGGCCAGCACGCTGTTCCAGATGCGCAGGGCGACGTGCGGAACGCTGAAGTCCTCCTGCAGGCTGGTGTAGAGCGCATGCCGCACCGCCTCGTAGTTTTCCGCCGCCAGCAGGGCAACCGACAGGCGGTGCACTTTTTCGCTGATGTCGTCGTTCTCTTCGCCGAAGCGGATCAGCTCCGCCAGCTTGCCCTCCAGCAGGCGGATCTTGTCGCGCAGGGCGTGGAGTTGGCGCTCCGCCAGGGAGATGGCCTGGCCGTCGTGCTGGGGATGCGGCACGGTGATCTGGGTGAAGAGTTCGCCGTGCTCCGAGAGGAAATCGGGATGTTCACGGAGGTAACGGGCGACGTCGTCGGCATTCATCGGGGGGCTCCAGTCCAGTCGGAGCGGCGCCGCCGCCCCGGTCAAAAACGTTCAGGCGAGTTCCATCTCGCCTTCGAATACGGTGACCGCGGGGCCGGTCATCAGCACCGGCGTTCCCGGGCCGCTCCAGGCGATTTCCAGTTCGCCACCGCGGGTTTCGACACGCACCGGCGATACCAGCAGGCCGCGCAGGATGCCGGCGACCACCGCGGCGCAGGCGCCGGTACCGCAGGCCAGCGTCTCTCCGGCGCCGCGCTCGAACACCCGCAGGCGCACGCAGCCTTCGTCCATCACCTGCATGAAGCCGGCGTTCACCCGCGCCGGAAAGCGCGGATGGCTTTCGATCAGCGCGCCCTGTGCCTGCACCGGCGCGGCCTCCACGTCGGCCACCACCTGCACCGCATGCGGGTTGCCCATGGAGACCGCGGTGATCGCCACCGTCTCGCCGGCGACGTCCAGCGGCTGCACCACTGCGTCCGAGTCGGAAACGAAGGGGATCTGTGCCGGCTGCAGCCGCGGTACGCCCATGTCCACCGTCACCAGGCCGTCCGGCCGCAGGCGCGGGGCGATGAGGCCGCTGCGGGTCTCGACGCGGATCTCATCCTTGTCGGTCAGCGCCTTCTCGTGCACGAAGCGGACGAAGCAGCGCGCGCCGTTGCCGCACTGCTCCACCTCGCCGCCATCGGCGTTGAAGATGCGGTAGCGGAAATCCACGCCCGGCTGCGTCGGCTGCTCCACCACCAGCAACTGGTCGCAGCCCACGCCGAAATGCCGGTCGGCGATGGCCCGCACCCGTTCGGGCGTCAGATCCACCGCCTCGCGGGTGGCATCGATGACGACGAAATCGTTGCCGAGACCGTGCATCTTGGTGAAACGCAAACGCATGAGGGAAAACTCCTCGAGGGATGGGGCAGAGAACAGCCGATTCTCGCCCAGCGGCCGGCTATCGTCCACCGCGGGCCAGGTGGGAGAATGCCGCGCCATGGACACCCGCCCCGCGCTCATTCCCCTCTCCGCCTGGTTGCTCGGCATCCCCGGCCTACTCTGCCTGCTGGCGGGATTCGCCCTGCTGGTCGGCGATTTCTCGGCTTCGCATCCCATACTCGCGGAAGCCGGCACCGCGCTGGCGTTGATCGTGTCGGCGGTGGCCCTGCTCGGCAGCGCCGCCTTTCCGGTCGTCCTCGCGCGCCTTGCGCGTGAGGACGAAAAGGGCAACTAGAGGCGCGCGCCGCCGGCCGCGCTGCGCGTTGAATTCAATAGAGCTTGGGCTCGCCCGGCGGACGCGTCTTGAAGCGGCGGTGCACCCAGTAATACTGCTCAGGCATGGATTTCACCGCGCCTTCAAGCCAGCGGTTCATGCGCAGGGTATCGGCCTCCACGTCCGCGGTCGGGAAATCCGCCCACGCCTCGCCGATTTCGACGTCGTAGCCGCTGCCGTCGCGCCGCACATGGGCGGTGCAGGGCATCACCACCGCGCCGGCGAGGCGGGCGAGACGCGACAGGCCAGTGATGGTCGCCGCCGGCACGCCGAAGAAAGGCACGAAGATAGCGTCCTTGCGGCCGTAATCCATGTCCGGCAGATAAAAGAAGGGGCGCCCGGCGCGCATCGCCTTGACCGTGCTGCGCACCCCGTCCTGGCGCGAAAGCAGCATCTGGTCGTTGAAGCGGCTGCGGCCGTGGTAGAGCCAGCGATCCAGCACCTTGTTCTTCTGGTGGGCATACATGCTGACGAAGTCGCCCTCCATCGCCAACCGGGTGCCGGCGATGTCCAGGCCGACGAAGTGCGGCGCCAGCAGGATCACCGCCTGGCCTTCGGCCTTTGCCGCCGCCACCCGTTCCAGGCCGGTGAGCCGGATCAGGCGCCGCAGCCGGGCCTCGCTCGCCCACCAGCTCAGGCCGCGCTCCAGCAGGCTGCGGCCGAGCATGCGGAAATGCAGGCGCAGCAGGCGGTTGCGCGCATGGGCGTCCATTTCCGGAAAGCACAGCCGCAGATTGGTCGCTGCCACCCGGCGACGCGGCAGCGCGAAGACATAGATGAGCAAGCCCAGCGCCTCGCCCATGCGGGCAAGAACCGGCAGCGGCAGCCAGTGGAGCAACCAGAACAGAGCAACGCCCAGGCGGGTCATCATGCGCGCTCATCCTCCGCCGCTTGATCGGCCGGCTTGCCCGCCTTCGGCTTCTTGTAACGGTGATAGCCCCACAGGTACTGCTCCGGACAGCGCAGGATGACGCGCTCGATGTCGCGGTTGATGGCCGCGCAGCGCGCCTCCAGGTCGCCCTCCATCGCCTCCTGCGGCGGCGCCACATGCAGCGAGTAACCCTGGCCGCGCGGCAAGCGCTCGGCCCATATGTAGAACATGCGCACGTTCTTCACTTCGGCCAGGCGGGCCGCCAGCGTCATCGTCCACGCCGGGCGGCCAAAGAAAGGCGCCCAGATTCCTTCGCCCAAGGCCGGCACCTGGTCCGGCAACATGCCCACCGCCTCGCTCGCTCGCAGCGTCTTCACCAGCTTGCGCACGCCAGAAAGGTCGGCGGGCGCCGTACGCATGTCGCCACGGTTGCGGCCGTATTCCATCAGCGGCCGCAGCGCGGCCTTGCGCGGCGGCCGGTAGAGCACGGTGATGGGCGCATGGGCGGCGCAGTACAGCGCGGTGATCTCGAAACAGCCCAGGTGCGGCGTCATGAAGAGGATGCCGGCGCCTTCGCTGCGCGCCTTGTCGGCCAACTCCCAACCTTCGGCGCGGACGATCTTGCCCAGCACCTGGTCCACCGGGCGCAGCCACAGCCAGGGCACCTCCAGCGCCTGCCGCCCCGCTTCCGCCACCGCGCGGCGGCGCAGCGCCGGATCGTCGCGGCCGATGGCCAGCGCCAGGTTTTCCTTCAGCCGCCGGCGGTAGCCGCTGTCGAAGCAATAGATCAACCAGCCGGCCAGCCCGCCCAGGGCGTGCAGCCAGCTCAAGGGCAGGCAGGAAAGAAAACGGAACAACAGGGCAAGGAGCATGAAGAATGGCAGGCAGCCGCAGGACCGATGCGGGGCGCCTGATTTGACCGGTCGGGACGAAAGCCTATAATTATCCCTTAGCCGCCGAGTTAATTCGACAACTTGCAGGGCGGCCGTCGCTTTCCTCCCGCAGGAACCGACCCAGAAATACTGCTAAAGCGTCGCCTGCTCGGCGAAATCCCCGGAGCTGGCCACGACGCCAACCACCGGGGATTTTTGTTTTTGAGCAAGGAGCCGAACTTGGCCAAGGAATTCCTCTTTACCTCGGAATCCGTTTCCGAAGGACATCCGGACAAGGTCGCTGACCAGATTTCCGACGGCGTGCTGGACGCCATCCTCGCGGAAGACCCCCGCGCCCGCGTCGCCTGCGAAACCCTGGTTTCCACCGGCCTCGTGGTCATCTCCGGTGAAATCACCACCAACGCGCACCCGAACTACCGCGAAATCGCGCAGGACGTGGTCCGCCGCATCGGCTACGACAACTCCGACATTGGCTTTGACTACAAAAGCTGCGCCATCCTCACCGCGATCAACCGCCAGTCGGCCGACATCGCCCAGGGCGTGAATGAAGGGGAAGGCCTGGACCTCGACCAGGGTGCCGGCGACCAGGGCCTGATGTTCGGTTTCGCCACCGACGAAACCCCCAGCCTGATGCCCTTCCCCATCTACTACGCCCACCGCATCATGCAGCGCCAGGCGGAACTGCGTAAGGACGGCCGCCTGCCGTGGCTGCGCCCGGATGCCAAGAGCCAGCTCACCGTCAAGTACGTGGACGGCAAGCCGGTGGCGATCGACACCGTGGTGGTCTCCACCCAGCACGCGCCGGACATCTCCCACGCCCAGCTGTCCGAAGCGGTGATCGAGGAGGTGATCAAGCCCGTGCTGCCGAAGGAACTGCTGGCCGGCGAAGTGCGCTACCTGATCAACCCCACCGGCCGTTTCGTCATCGGCGGCCCGCACGGCGACTGCGGCCTCACCGGCCGCAAGATCATCGTCGACACCTACGGTGGCGCGGCCCACCACGGCGGCGGCGCCTTCTCCGGCAAGGATCCGTCCAAGGTGGACCGTTCCGCCGCCTACGCCGGCCGCTACGTAGCCAAGAACGTGGTCGCCGCCGGCCTGGCCTCCAAGTGCGAGGTGCAGGTGGCCTACGCCATCGGCGTCGCCAAGCCGGTGTCGCTGATGGTGAACACCTTCGGTACCGGCAAGATCGCCGACGAGAAAATCGTCGAATTGATCCGCGCCCACTTCGACCTGCGCCCCAAGGCCATCATCCAGACCCTGGACCTGCTGCGCCCGATCTACTCCAAGGCCGCCGCCTACGGCCACTTCGGCCGCGACGAGCCGGAATTCACCTGGGAGCAGACCGACAAGGCCGCCGCCCTGAAGGCCGACGCCGGCCTGTAAGCCGCCCGCGCGTCCGGCGCCGCAGCAAGGCCGCGCCGGACGCGCAGTTTCAAACCGCAGGCCACGACACGGACCGAGCGCATGGACCGGGCGGACAGCCAGCTCATCGACCGGATCTACGCCGCCGTCCAGGAACCCGGCCTGCTGCTGGACGCCTATCACGCGGTTGCGCAGCGTGGCGGCGGCTTCGCTGCCCACTACCTGCGCATGGACACACGGCGGCGCATCGTGGTCGAGACCCAGGTCAGCGACGCCGGCCTGCGCGAGGCCGAGCGGGACTACGCCGCCTACTACGTCGGCGTCGACTGCCGCATCCCCTGGTACACCAGCGGCCGCCAGGGCCAATGGCGAGCCGACCAGCATCATTTCGACGAGAGTTACCTACGCCGGGCGGAGATCTACACCGATTTCCTCAAGCCCTGGGGCGCGAAGCGCATGGCGGTCTGCCAGCTGAGCCACGACGGCGCGGCCACCCAGGAAGTCCTCTCCATCGCACGGGCGCATGACGCAGGCGATTTCAGCGCTGCCGAGCTGCGCCGGCTCGCCCTGCTTTCCCGCCATCTCGTCCGTGCCGCCACGCTACGCACCCAGCTCGACGCCCTGCAGATGCGCAGCCAGGCCGCCGAGAGTGCGATTGCACCCTTGCCCTACCACGCCCTGTGGCTGGATGGCCGCGGCCGCGTCGTCTGGGCCAGCCCGTCTGCCCACGGCCTGCTGGCCGCGGCCGACGGCCTGCAGGCGCCGGGAAACATCCTGCGCTGTCCCGACCCACAGCTCGACAGCCGCCTGCAGGCTGCCATCCTGCGCGCAAGCGCCGGCGACACCCGCGAAGGCGACTGCTTCGCCATCCCCCGCCGCAACGGCGCCGCCCCCTGGCTGCTGTCGCTGATCCCCGGCCGCCTGCCGGCCGACCTCGGGCAGCAGGAAAGCCCGCATGTGCTCGCCCTGATCCAGGACGGCGCCGGCCCCCGCCTGCCGCACCCACGGCAGCTCCAGCAGCTTTATGGCTTCACGCCGGCGGAGACCCGCCTCGCCCTCGGCCTGCTGCGGCACGACACGCTCGGCAGCTACGCCGCAGACAATCAACTCAGCCTGGCCACGGTAAAGACCCATCTGCGCAGCCTGTTCGCCAAGACCGGCACCCACCGCCAGGCCGAGCTGCTGCGGCAGCTGTCGCGCCCGCTGCCTCACCTCCCGCCCACAGCCTGAAGGCCAGGCGGACGTGCGCTCATTCCTCATCCGAACGGATGAGGCTGAAACGCCACCGCGCACCGTATAGTTCGGCAGCAACTGTCGGCCAGCTTGCCGCCGTTCAGCCTGCGGCAAGTCCGCCGCAGTACCTCATCCAGAAATCATATGCCGCCGCCCGGACCCGCCATGATCAAGCCGCCCGCCCTGCGCCCCTTCATCCTCATGCTTGCCGCCCTGCTTGCGCCACCGGCCGCAGCCTCCGACAGCACCGCCGTACTGCGCGGGCTGCAGCAAATCCAGGGCATCATCGAGAAAAGCGAGCGCGACGCCGCGCGGGCACGCGAAGCCCGAGAGCGGCAGGAAGCCGCCGAAATGCAACGCCTGCAGGCTCAGCAAGCTCAGGAAGCGAAGCAGAAACAGGCCCGGGAGGCGGAGGCCCGGCACACCCGCGATGCCGAGCTGGCCGCGCTCACACCACCTGCGCCCTGGGGCGGCAACCTGGTTTTCCATCGCCGCCTGCTGGAAAGCGCGCCCAACGAGCAGCAGGCCAGCCTGCGCATCGCTGGCACCGACAGCGCCACCATCGCGGCGGACGGCAGCCACCTCGTCTATCTGGCGGAAGATCGCCGCCTGATCCTGCGCGAACTGCCCAGCGGCCGGGAGCGCGTCTTGCGCAGCAACCTGGACCGCAGCGGCTGGTACTCCCCCAACCTGCCGGCCGACGCCGGCACCCTGCTGCTGTCCGGCAGCAACGGCGCGGAGCTCATGGATCTGCAGGGCGGGCGCCTGCAGCAGTGGCTGGAAGCGGACGTCTCCGCCTGGGCGTACAAACACAGCGTCATCGTCACCAAGCAGCAGTTCTATCCGGAGCGCTTCTGCCGCTGGGTTGGCCAATACGACGTGCGCACCGGCCAGGCGACCAGCCGGCTGACCCTAGATCCGCCAGCGGAGAGCTGCGTCTCCCGCATCAACGCCGCCGGCCGGCTGGAGGTCCTCGCCATCGACGGCGACACCGTGCGCCACTACGTGGACGGCCAGCAGGTACAGCGCTTAAGGGGCGACAGCCGGCGCGGCAGCAGCGACACCCACCTCATCTACGGCTTCGTCGGCGAACTGCCCTACGTGGTGAGCTATCTCCACGCCAACCAGCCCACCACCGAGCCCTTCCGCGTCTGGGATCTCGCTACCGGCAGGCTGCTGTGCGAACTCCCCCGCAGCAACCACGGCGGCCTGAGCGCCAGCCCCGAAGGCGATGCCTTCATCACCTCGCCGCCGGCGCTGGTCAGCCTGCCCTCCTGCGAGCGCAGGCCGCTGGCCAACAGCGGCATGCTCAACGTCGAAGGCGGGTTTGCCTTCCAGTACCAGCCCGGTGAAGTGCTGGTGCGGACGCTGCCGGATCTGGCGGTGAAACACCGACTGGCGGTCAGTTTCACCGACCAGCGCGGCGGCGGCGTCGCCCTCAGGCGCCTTCCCGGCCAGCCCCGCTACCTCGCGGTCGGCCCCTGGGTGTGGAACGCGCAGGAGGGCGAAAGCACCGAGTTCTTCGATCTGGAGGACGGCCAGCGGCTGCTGACGCAGCCCGGCGGGCTGGCGCTGACCGGCCCCTACACCCAGCTCGGCAAACGCGGCTTCCGCAGCGGCGAGGAAACCAGCAGCCAGTTCTGGAAGGTGAACCTCGGCCAGCCCCGCGTCGACACCACCCAGACCTTCCTCGCTGCGCTGAAGAAGGACAAGTACGAGACCGCCGCCGAGTACCGCGCCCGCACCCGTGCGCTCAGCGCACCCTTCGAAATGGACATCCAGGTCAAGGACTACGACGCCGAAGCCGGCCACTTCGTCGGCGAATGGCGCGGTGTACCCATCGGCATCCCGCTCGCCGCCAGCCAGGCGCGCCGGCTGGACGGCATCAGCCCGCTCACGGTCAAGGGCCAGCTCGCGCCGGTGGACGAGGACTTCATCGAACTGCGCGACGCCCGCATCCTGCTGCCGGACGGCAGCAGCCAGCCGGTCGCCCGCAAGCCCCTGGCGCCTCGTGCAGCAACGCCGGCCGCAGCCGCCCCATCGCCGGCGCCAAAGGCAGCCGCTTCCGCCACTGCCAGCGCGAAGACCCAGGCCGGCTCCAACTGCAGCGGAACGCTCGCCCACCTCGCGCCCAAGCTGCGCGCTTATTCCGATCCGCTGCTCGCCGAAGTGCGCCAGGCCATCCTCAGCGCACCCGTCCACCGCGAAGCCGCCGCCGGCGCCCGCCAGCAGGCGGCCCTGGCGGAAGCGAGCGCGGCGGATGCCGCCCGCAGCGCGCAGCAGACCGACGGCGGCGGCAACAGCATCGCCCGAGCCGACGCCGGCACCTTGCCGCTCAACTGGCCTTGCGAAGGCATACACGCCAGCGCCGTCTGCATGTACATCGCCCACGGCTGGGAAGCCCTGGCCTACCACGAGCTGGCCGCCAACAAGGCCTGCGCCCCAGGCTGAGGCCCAATCGCCGGCGCGCCGGCCTTCTGCGGCGGAGCGTGGCGCATGACACGCCGCCGGTCACGGCGCGAACACACGCAGCCCCATGCGCCGGCGTATAATCCACGCCTCTTCCGAGGAGCGCTGCGAGGCCTCGACCGCATTCCGCGGCCGACCCCAGGCTCGGAACCCGCCGCCCGGCGGGCGTTTCAACGGCGCTCACCCAGGTACCGCCAGCCGGTACTTCCCCTAAACCCTGCCGGGTTCGGGATGACGGGTGAGCCAGCGCGTCCCCCTTCCCCCCCGGCCATAGCACGGAGCTTCACATGAACGCTGTGGCTGATTTCAACGATTACGTCATTGCCGACCTCGCCCTCGCCGGCTGGGGCCGCAAGGAAATCCGCATCGCCGAGACCGAAATGCCCGGCCTGATGGCGATCCGCGAGGAATACGCCGCCCGCCAGCCGCTCAAGGGCGCGCGCATCACCGGCTCGCTGCACATGACCATCCAGACCGCGGTACTGATCGAGACGCTGACCACGCTGGGCGCCGAAGTGCGCTGGGCCTCGTGCAACATCTTCTCTACCCAGGACCATGCCGCCGCCGCCATCGCCGCTTCGGGCGTGCCGGTGTTCGCGGTCAAGGGCGAGTCGCTGGAAGACTACTGGGACTACACCCACCGCATCTTCGAATGGGCCGACGGTGGCTACTCGAACATGATCCTGGACGACGGCGGCGACGCCACCCTGCTGCTGCACCTGGGCGCCCGCGCCGAGAAGGATCTCTCGGTGCTGGACAAGCCGGACAGCGAAGAGGCCGTGGTGCTGTTCGCTTCCATCAAGGCCAAGCTGAAGACCGATCCGACCTGGTACTCCACCCGCCTGGCGCAGATCAAGGGCGTCACCGAAGAGACCACCACCGGGGTGCACCGCCTGTACCAGATGCATGCGCGCGGCGAACTCAAGTTCCCGGCCATCAACGTCAACGACTCGGTCACCAAGTCCAAGTTCGACAACCTCTACGGCTGCCGCGAATCGCTGGTGGACGGCATCAAGCGCGCCACCGACGTGATGATCGCCGGCAAGATCGGCGTGGTGCTGGGCTACGGCGACGTGGGCAAGGGCTGCGCCCAGTCCCTGCGCGGCCTCGGCGCTACCGTGTGGGTCACCGAAATCGACCCGATCTGCGCGCTGCAGGCGGCGATGGAAGGCTTCCGCGTGGTCACCATGGAAGAAGCCGCCGCGCTGGGTGACATCTTCGTCACCACCACCGGCAACGTCGGCGTGATCACCCACGACCACATGAAGGCGATGAAGAACAACACCATCGTCTGCAACATCGGCCACTTCGACTCCGAGATCGAAGTCGCCAGCCTGCGCCAGTACGAGTGGGAGAACATCAAGCCGCAGGTCGACCACATCATCTTCCCCGACGGCAAGCGCATCATCCTGCTGGCCGAAGGCCGCCTGGTGAACCTGGGCTGCGCCACCGGCCACCCCAGCTTCGTCATGAGCAACTCCTTCGCCAACCAGACCCTGGCGCAGATCGAGCTGTTCACCAAGACCGCCGACTACCCGGTCGGCGTGTACGTGCTGCCCAAGCAACTGGACGAGATGGTTGCCCGCCTGCACCTGAAGAAGATCGGCGCCAAGCTCACCGTGCTGAGCCAGGGCCAGGCCGACTACATCGGCGTGCCGGTGGAAGGCCCGTACAAGCCCAACCACTACCGCTACTGATCGCGGCGGCGGGCGGCCCCCGGGTCGCCCGCCATCTGCCGAGAGGGCATGTGCGATGAACTCCTTCCACCGCCGCAGCAGCCGTCCGGCCACCGAGAAAGCGCCCGCGCCGGCCACCACCGCGCGCGGCCTGCCGCGGGCGGACCAGTTGCTGGTGCAGCACGGGCTGGCGCCCTCGCGCACCGCGGCGCGGCTGCTGATCGAAGCCGGGCGCGTCAGCGCCGACGGCTTCCCAGTGGGCAAGCCGGCGCAGGAACTGCCGGAAAGCGTGCAATTGGCGGTGACGCCGGACGAGGCCGACCGCTACGTTTCCCGCGGCGGCCTGAAGCTGGCCGGCGCATTGGCGGCCAGCGGCCTGGCGCCGGCCGGGCGCATCTGCCTGGACGTCGGCCAATCCACCGGCGGCTTCACCGATTGCCTGCTGCAGGCCGGCGCGGCGCAGGTGGTCGGCGTCGAGGTCGGCCACGGCCAGTTGCACCCCCGACTGGCGGCGGAAGCGCGCAACACCACGCTGGAAGGCATCAACGCGCGCCATCTGCAGCCGGCCGAGCTGGGTGAGCACTTCCCGGCCGGCGGCTTCGGCCTCGTCGTCTGCGACGCCAGCTTCATCTCGCTGACGCTGCTGCTACCGCAGTGGCCTGCGCTGCTGGCAGCGGAGGGCGACATCCTCGCCCTCGTCAAGCCGCAGTTCGAGGTGGGCCCGCAGGGGCTCTCCAAGGGCGGCATCGTGCGCGATGCCTCGCGCTACGCCGAGGTAGAGCGCAAGCTGCGCTCAGCAGCCGCGGCCACCGGGCTGGCCGTGCTCGGCTGGTACGACTCGCCGATCACCGGCACCGATGGCAACCGCGAATTCTTCATCTGGATGCGACATGCACAAGACTGAACTCTCGATCGAATTCTTCCCGCCGCAGACCTCCGAAGGCGCGGAAAAGCTGCGCGCGGTGCGCGCCAGGCTGGCCGAACTCAAGCCCGTCTTCTTCTCGGTGACCTACGGCGCCGGCGGCTCCACCCGCGAGCGCACCTTCGCCACGGTGAAGGAGATCGCCGCCAGCGGCGCCGAGGCCGCGCCCCACCTGTCCTGCATCGGCTCCACCCGCGAGGGCATACGCGAGATCCTGCAGGAGTATGCGGACGCCGGCATCCGCCGCATCGTCGCGCTGCGCGGCGACCTGCCCTCCGGCGTCGGCGATCCGGGCGAATTCCGCTACGCCAACGAACTGGTGGAGTTCATCCGCGCCGAAACCGGCGACCGCTTCCACCTCGAAGTGGCCGCCTACCCGGAATGGCACCCGCAGGCGCGCACGCCGGCCGATGACCTCGCCGCCTTCAAGCGCAAGGCGGATGCCGGCGCCGACTCCGCCATCACCCAGTATTTCTACAACCTGGACGCCTACCTGCACTTCGTGGACGCGGTACGGGCGCAGGGCGTGAGCATTCCCATCATCCCCGGCATCATGCCCATCGCCAGCTTCTCCAAGCTGGCGCGCTTCTCGGACGCCTGCGGCGCCGAGATTCCGCGCTGGATGCGCAAGAAGTTCGAGTCTTTCGGCGACGACGCCGAATCCATCCGCGCCTTCGGCCTGGACGTGGTCACCGGGCTGTGCGAGAAGCTGATCGCCGCCGGCGCGCCGGGGCTGCACTTCTACAGCATGAATCAGGCCGCGCTCACCACCGAAATCTGCCAGCGGCTGAAGCTGGCCTGAGGCCGCGAGCCGGCCGGACTGGCGCGCCTTTCATCCGGCGCTTAGGTCCGACCGGTCGCTGTGCCCGACGGCGACACAGGCCCGCGCCTCCCACCCCTCGCCCGATAGCGGGCGATACCGCCTTCCCCAGACTTGCCCCTGGCGCTCAACCCAGGCCGGCCGACGCCGCGCTCGGCCTGTGCATGCCTGCCAGCGTCGGCATGTGGGCGCGCACCAGTTCATTGAACACCCTGAGCTTGGCCGGGTAGTGCCGAGCGGGCGGATACACCAGATGCACCGGCAACGGCAGCGCATGCCATTCCGGCAGCAGGTGCACCAGCCGCCCCTGGGCGATGTCCTCCGCCACCACCCAGGCCGATACCACGCAGGCGCCCAGCCCCACCAGCGCCGCATTGCGCAGCGCGTACAGGCTGTCGGTGTACATCCGCGGCTGGATGGCGAAGCGGCTGCGCACGCCGTCGGCCTCGCGCAGCAGCAGCACCTCTTCGCGGTAATAGGTCTGCAGCGCCAGCCAGGGCAGCACTGCCAGCGCCTCCGGGTGAAGCGGCGGCTCGCCGTCGCCCCACAGCCCCGGTGCGGCGACGACGATGCGCGGCACCTCCGCCAGGCGGATGGCGATCACCGCGTCATCCTCGATCTCGCCGACCTGGATCGCGCAGTCGATGCCCTCGGCGAGAAAATCCGGCCGGCGGTCGTGCAGCAGCCACTCCACCGACACGCCCGGATGGCGCCGCAGGTACTCGGTCAGCGGCGCGATCAGCTGGTCCTGGCCGAAGGCGTGCGGCACCACCACCCGCAGCCGGCCGCGCGGCTCGTCGCGGGCTCCACGCAGGTCGGCCTCTATCGCCTGCCAGCTCTCCAGCAAGTCCTTGGCATGGGCATAACAGCGCTGGCCGTCCTCGGTCAGCTTCATGACATGGGTAGACCGTTGCAATAGCTTGAGACCGAAGGCACGCTCCAGCATCTGCAGCCGGCGGCTGACGGTGGGCTGGGTGGTACCCAGCTGCGCGGCGGCGGCGGACAGACTGCCGGCCTCGACGATACGGACGAAGGTCTGCATCAGTTCGATGCGGTCACCCCCGGCGGCCAGGGGCAAGGCGGCAGCAGCTTCCGCGAGGGGTTTCGACGCGGGAGGAGGCACAGAGGAAGACAAGGGGACATCGGGCGCTTTCATACGCCCAGCGTATAGCAACTGTACGCCCCGGACCACTACAAGCTCACAGCTAAAGGGCGAAGAATCCAGCCATCGCCAAAACAACACAGGTGTAGATCATGTCCGAGATTCAATCACTGCATGCAGAAGCCCGGCCGGCGAGCAGCATTTCCGGTTCGCTGGTCCTGCTGCTCGCCACCGGCGCCGGCCTCAGCGTCGCCTCGCTCTATTACAGCCAGCCCATGCTGGGCGTGCTCGGTGCCGACATGCAGGCCGACGCCCGCAGCGTGGGCATGGTGCCGACGCTGACCACCCTGGGCTACGCCCTCGGCATCCTGCTGCTGGCGCCGCTGGGCGATCGCTACGACCGCCGCGTCATCATCGCCATCAAGGCCGCCATCCTCAGCGTCGCCCTGCTGCTCAGCGGCCTCGCCCCCGGCATCGGCCTGCTGCTGGCCGCCAGCCTCGCCGTCGGCCTCACCGCCACGCTGGCGCAGGACATCGTGCCCGCCGCCGCCACGCTGGCGCCGGAGACCCAGCGCGGCAAGATCGTCGGCATGGTGATGACCGGACTGCTGCTGGGCATCCTGCTGTCGCGGGTGGTCAGCGGTCTCGTCGCCGAACAGTTCGGCTGGCGCGCCATGTACCTGATCGCGGCCGTCTCCATCGCTGCCATCGGCATCGCCGCCTGGCGCGGCCTGCCGCACATCACGCCCACCACCCGCGCCAGCTACGGTGCGCTGCTGGGCTCGATGCGGGCGCTGTGGGGCAAGTACCGCGCGCTGCGCTACGCCGCGCTGGCCCAGGGGCTGCTCTCGGTCGGCTTCAGCGCCTTCTGGTCTACCCTGGCGGTGATGCTGCATGACAAGTTCCAGCTCGGCAGCGCCGCCGCCGGCGCCTTCGGCCTCGCCGGCGCCGCCGGTGCGCTGGCCGCCCCACTGGCCGGCCGCCTCGCCGACAGGCGCGGTCCGCAGCTGGTCACCCGTCTCGGCAGCGGCCTGGCGATGGTGTCCTTCGCCATCATGGGCCTGTCCTTCCTGCTGCCGCCGACGGCGCAGCTCGGGCTGATCATCGTCAGCATCATCGGCTTCGACCTCGGCATGCAGGCCACCCTGGTCGCCCACCAGACCCTGGTCTACGGCCTGGATCCGGCCGCCCGCAGCCGCCTCAACGCCCTGCTCTTCACCTGCATGTTCATCGGCATGTCCACCGGCGCGGCGCTGGGCAGCCTGGCGCTGGCGCAGTGGGGCTGGATGGGCGTGGTCGCCCTGGCCACCGCCAGCGCGGCGGCGGCACTCGGGGTGCGCCTGCAGGCGGGTCGGCGGGCCGGCTGACGCTGCCTGGCAGGCAGGCAGGCCTGACGGGGGCGGGCGCAAGCCCGTTCCCGTTTTTTCATGCTGCGGCGGCGTGCTGCCTGCGCCTTCAGAGACAGCCGCCATCGGTGAAGCGGGCTGCGCAGGCCTTTCACGACGCAGCATTTAGTTGACGGCTAAACTTTCCGTAACTAAAGTTTTCTCGCCGTTTCACAAATCCGTCACCCGGCAGACACCATCGAGCCAAGGCGGACCCAGCAAGACGCGCAGCGGGAGGAGGCAGCCGCCCGCAGCCCGCGGGCCAGACCCGCACCCCACCGAGGCCCGCCATGGATGCTCGCCCCTGTCCCGCGTTCCGCACGCAGGAAACCCGCCACGAGTCCTGGCGGGAGGCGGTGGCATCGCTGTTCCTGCCGCTGGATTTCGACGTTTCCCGCAGCACCCCCTTCCATGGCCGCGCGCTGTGGGCCCGGCTGGAGCATGCCCGCGCTGCCGAGGTGCGCATGTGCGAGCACCGCGTCACCCGCCGGCCGCGCCACTCCGCCACCTCCGACGTCGCCGCAGTGAAGATGCTGTGGCTGCTGCACGGCCAGGGCCGCTTCCAGCAAGGCAGCGAAGACCGCAGCCTGGTGGCCGATGGCTGGACCTTCTACGACGCCAGCCGCCCCTACTCCCTGCACCTGTCCGAAGACGCCCGCTTCTTCTCCCTGCTCTACACCGGCGAGAACGCCGAGAGCTGGATGCGGCTGGCGCGCGACCTCGGCCCCGCCTGCCGGCCCAACGCCGGGCCGGCGCGCATTGCCTTGCTGGCCCTGCGCGGCGCCATGCGCGAGCAGGAAGGGCTGACGCCGCTGGCCCAGCGCGCGCTGCTGGAGTCGGTGCTGGCGCTTACCGAGAGCGCGCTGCGCCAGGAGGCCGACCAGCGCCAGGGCGGCGACCGCCGCGACACCCTGCGCCTGGCCGAAGCCCGCCGCTTCGTGCTGCAGCACCTGGCGGAGCCGGCGCTGGGGCCGGACGACATCGCCCGCGCGCTGCACATGTCGCGCCGCAGCCTTTACAACCTCTTCGCCGCCGCCGAGCTGCGGCCGCGCGCCTTCATCCAGAACCTGCGGCTGGAGCGCGCCTGCGAGGCATTGATCGCCGGCGGCCCGGGCGAAGGCAGCATCACCCGCATCGCGCTGGAACATGGCTTCGCCGACGGCGCCCACTTCAGCCGCAGCTTCCGCGAGCGCTTCGGCGTCAGCCCCAGCGCCTACCGCAGCGACCGCCGCCCGGCGGGCTGAACGCGCCGCGGCGCCCCCCGCCACCCCGCCTCATTTGCGCGCAGTGCACGCGCAGACATGTTCCCTGCACGGACAAGCAAGCCGGCTTGCCCCCTGGCTCCGTAAGGTGTTCCCAGCGGCCCACAACGCATGGGCCGCAGCCGCCCCCCGACCCCAGCCTCGCCCGGAGAGCCTTACGATGCCCGCAAAACCACAAGCCGGCGCTCAGCCCGGCAGCACCCGCAGCACGCCCAGCCAGCTCGCCACCCTGGCAGCCACGCTCGCCGCCGCATGCAGCCTGGCGACGCCTGCCCTCGCCAGTGAGCTGCCGGCGGTGAATCTCGGCCTCACCACCTTCATCGACGGCGCGCCGCCGGCCGGCCCCGGCTGGTACGTGTCCGAGTACCTGCAGTACTACAGCGCCGACAAGCTGCGCGACAAGGACGGCAAGGCCGCGCCGCTGCCCAAGCAGGACATCGAAGTCACCTCGCTGGTGTCGCAGGCCATCTGGATGTCGGCCGACACCCTGTGGGGCGCCCACTATGGCGTCACCCTGCTGCTGCCGGCGGTGCTGGAAGCCCGCACCAACGATGGCCTGAACAACGCCGCGCTGCCCAAGGGCAATACCGGCGTCGGCGACCTCATCGTCGGCCCCTTCCTGCAGTGGATGCCCATCATGGGCGAGAACGGCCCCATCTTCGCCCACCGCTTCGAGATCGACGTTTCCTTCCCCACCGGCGAGTACGACAACAAGCGCAGCGTCAATCCCGGCGCCAACCACTGGACCATCAACCCCTACTGGTCCGGCACCTACTGGGTGACGCCCGACTGGACGGTGTCCACCCGCCTCTGGTACCTGTGGAGCGGCAAGAACACCGACCCCAACCCCAACGGCTACGCCGGCTACGGTGTCGCCAACGCCCGCGACATGCGCCCCGGCGAAGCCTTCCACATGAACTTCGCCACCGAGTACGCGGTAACGCCGCAATTGCGCCTGGGCATCAACGGCTACTGGCTGAAGCAGATCACCGAGACCGAGGTGAATGGCCACGCCGTGTCCGGCAGCAAGGAACAGGTCTTCGGCATCGGCCCCGGCGTGCTCTACAGCTTCTCCCAGCAGGACCACCTGTTCTTCAACGCCTACAAGGAAAGCCACGTGCGCAACCGGCCGGAAGGCGAGCGCTACGTGGTCCGCTACGTCCATCACTTCAAGTAAGACGCTCGCCTGCGCGCCGCCCGCCGGCGCGCGGGCCGACCGCCGTTAACCGCCAAGCAATCCCACGACGAGGAAATCGCGATGTCCGCACCCACCTCCTACCCCAGCCGCAACTTCATCGCCGGCGAGTGGCGCGCCGCCGCCTCCGGCGCCACCTTCGCCAAGCTCGCCCCCACCTCCGGCGCGGTGCTGGCCGAGGTCGCCAACTCCGGCGCCGCCGACGTGGATGCGGCGGTAGCCGCCGCCCGCGCCCAGTTCGACGGCGGCGAGTGGTCGCGCCTGCCGGGCGCCGAACGCGGCCGCCTGCTCAACAAGCTGGCCGACCTGCTGGCGCGCGACGCCGAGCGCTTCGCCCATATCCTGGCGATGGAACAGGGCCGGCCGCTGATGGAAATGCGCATGCTGGATCTGCCGATGTCCATCGACACCCTGCGCTATTTCGCCGGCTGGGCGGACAAGCTGGAAGGCCGCCAGATTCCCACCGCCGGCTTCATGGGCCGGCCGACGCTCAACTACACCCTTCGCGAGGCCATCGGCGTGGCGGCGCTGATCGTGCCGTGGAACGCGCCGTTGATGATAGGCATCTGGAAGCTGGCGCCGGCGCTGGCGGCCGGCTGCACCGTGGTGCTCAAGCCCTCGGAAGACGCGCCGCTGGCACTCACCGCGCTGGCCGAGCTGGCCGCCGAGGCCGGCCTCCCGGCGGGCGTGTTCAACCTGGTGAACGGCATGGGACCGGAAGCCGGCGCCACCCTGGTGAAGCACCCCGGCGTGGACAAGATCAGCTTCACCGGCAGCACCGAGGTGGGCCGCATCATTGCCCGCGAGGCGGCGCCGCTGTTCAAGCGCCTGACGCTGGAGCTGGGCGGCAAGGCGCCGCAGATCATCTGCGCCGACGCCAACCTGGAGGGCGCCATCATGGGCGTGGCCATGGGCCTGTTCGTGAACCAGGGCCAGACCTGCGCCGCCGGCACCCGCATCCTGGTGCATCGCAGCCGCTACGACGACGTGGTCGGCGCGCTCGCCGGCGCCGCCAAGTCGGTCACCCTGGGCGATCCGCTGGACGCCGGCACCCGCATGGGCGCGCTGATCAACGCCCGCCACCGCGACCGCGTCGCCTCCCTGATCCAGAGCGGCATCGCCGAAGGCGCCTCGCTGGTGGCCGGCGGCGAAGCGCTGCCGGAAAACGGCTTCTTCGTCCGCCCCACGGTGTTCGCCGGCGGTACGCCGGAGATGCGCATCATGCGCGAGGAAATCTTCGGCCCGGTCGGCGTGGTGGTGCCCTTCGACAGCGACGAGGAAGCGGTGAGGCTGGCCAACGACACCCCCTTCGGCCTCTCCGCCTCGCTGTGGACGCAGGACGTCGTCCGCGCCCACACGCTGGCGCCGAAGCTGCGCGTCGGCGCCGTTGCCATCAACGGCTGGAGCCCGCTGGACGCCCGCCTGCCCTGGGGCGGCTACAAGGACTCCGGCGTCGGCCGCGACCTCTCCCGCCTGGCGCTGGATGCCTACACCGAAGAAAAGGTGGTGTCTCTGGTGATGTAAACCCGGCGGCACCCGCGCCCCGCTCCCGCCGGCCCAGCGCCGGCGCCCCCAACGGAAAAACAAGACCATGACACGCACGCTCAAACCCCGCTCCCTCCCGCGCGCCCGCCTGCGCCACACCCTCGCCACCCTCGTCCTCGCCGGCCTCGCCGGCGGCGCCCTCGCCGGCCCGGCGAACGTGGACGGCAAGCGCATCGAGAAAGTCGCCAAAGGCGGCGAAGCCGGCAACTGGCTGTCCCACGGCCGCGGCTACGACGAGAAGCGCTACTCGCCGCTGAAGCAGATCAACGACGGCAACGTGGACAAGCTGGGCCTGGCCTGGACCCACAAGCTGGACATCGACATGGGGGTGGAAGCCACACCCATCGTCGTCGATGGCGTCATGTACACCACCGGCCCCTTCAGCGTGGTCTATGCGCTGGAAGCCGCCACCGGCAAGCTGCTGTGGAAGTACGACCCGGAAGTGCCGCGCCCCATGGCCGGCGAAGGCTGCTGCGGGCCGGTGAACCGTGGCGTGGCGGTGTGGAAGGGCAAGGTCTACGTCGGCACCTTCGACGGTCGCCTGGTCGCCCTCGACGCCGCCAAGGGCACGCCGGTGTGGACGGTGGATACCGTGCTCGACCACGCCAAGAGCTACACCATCACCGGCGCGCCGCGCATCGTCAAAGGCAAGGTGCTGATCGGCAACGGCGGCGCCGAATTCGGCGTGCGCGGCTACGTCACCGCCTATGACGCCGAAACCGGCAAGCAGGCCTGGCGCTTCTTCACCGTGCCGGGCGACCCCAAGCTGCCGCCGGAAGACGACGCCATGGCGATGGCGCTCAAGACCTGGTTCGGCGATGGCTGGATCAAGTGGGGCGGCGGCGGCACGGTGTGGGACTCCATGTCCTACGACCCGGAGCTGAACCAGCTCTACATCGGCGTCGGCAACGGCTCGCCCTTCAACTACCAGTTCCGCAGCGAGGGCAAGGGCGACAACCTGTTCCTGTCGTCGGTGGTGGCGCTCAACCCCGACACCGGCAAGTACATCTGGCACTACCAGACCACGCCCGCCGACCGCTGGGACTTCACCGCCGCCCAGCAGATGACGCTGGCCGACATCAAGATCGACGGCAAGCTGCGCAAGGTGCTGATGCAAGCGCCGAAGAACGGCTTCTTCTACGTGCTCGACCGGACCAACGGCAAGCTTATCTCGGCCAAGAACTTCGTGCCGGTGAACTGGGCCAGCCACATCGACCTCGCCACCGGCCGGCCGGTG
>Ga0075032_1000102_pt1 | contig 63553 bp, 65 predicted proteins | sample SynthPrep_1_END__FD_71386 | JGI IMG/M metagenome (GOLD analysis project Ga0075032, IMG submission 71386) | Synthetic microbial communities from Ohio, USA - SynthPrep_1_END_DS7_MetaG | ecosystem: Engineered > Bioreactor > Aerobic > Activated sludge | place: USA: Ohio, Columbus | collected 2014-04-10
GTTGCCGCACATCCTGATGGAGTTCCGCCAGCGCCACCCCCAACTGGACCTGATCGTGGTCGATTGCATGGTGCAGCAGATCCGCACGCGCCTGCTCTCGCACGAGGCCGACGTCGGCCTGGGCGCGGTCATGCAGGACGACGACTCCCGCATCATGGTGGAACAGCTTTCGGACAGCGGCGTCGCGCTCTTCGCGCGCATGGATCACCCCCTGGCCAGGCTGGACGAGGTCGACGCCAAAGTGCTGGCCGAATTGCCCTGCATCCAGCTGAATCCCGAAGCGCCCGCCTGGCTCAACATCAGCCGCCGCTTGATCGCCGCGAATATTTATCCGCGCGTCGAACAGCGCGTCGTCCTCCTGTCCACGGCCATCGGCCTGATACAGGCGGGCATGGGCGTGGCCATGCTGCCGCAGATCGCGCGCGGGCAGATGCCCGCCGGCATCAAGGGCATCGCCTTGCGCAATCCGGCGCTGGAATGGCCGATCTCCATCGCGCGCCTGGCCAACTACCCCTTGTCTCCCGCAGCCCAGGCCTTCGTCGCCGTGGTCCGCTCGGTCTCCCAACGCCTGCGCCGCGACGCCGCCATGCCGTGATGGCATGACGCTATAGCACCCCGCCTATTTTTCGGGGTTGCCTGCTCCGATACGCTGCTTGGCATCATGCAAGCCCGCATGGTTTCCATTGATCGCGCCAGCGCGGAGGCATCATGAAAACACTACAAGGGGTTCTACTGGGGGCTGTACTGGCCTGTGCGTCGCTTGTCGTGACGCCAGCCGAGGCGGCGCCGTTTCCCGATCGTCCCATCACGCTGGTCGTGCCGCTGGCGGCGGGCAGCACGGCCGATATCCTGGCGCGGTCCATCCAGCCCGGCCTTAGCCAGCAACTGGGGCAAACGGTCGTCGTCGAGAACAAGCCCGGCGGCGGCGGCCAGATCGCCATGAGCTACGTGGCCAAGGCCTCGCCCGACGGCTATACGCTGGTGCTGGGCTCCAACAATACCTGGGCCATCAACCTGGGGCTGTTCTCGAAGCTATCCTACGATCCGACCAAGGACTTCGTGCCGGTCGCCTATCTGGCGGGCGGCTCCAATGTGCTGGTCGTGCCGTCCGACAGCCCGTACCGCTCCGTGCGCGAACTGGTCTCGGCCTTGAAAGCCCAACCGGGCAAACTGATGTACTCGTCCGGCGGCAACGGCACCACGCACCACCTCTCGGCCGAACTGCTGCTATCGATCACCGGCACCCAAGCCGCGCATATCCCCTACCGTGGCGCCCCGCAAGGCGTGGCCGCCGTCATGGCGCATGAGGTCGCCTTCGCGTTCTACAACACGCCCAGCGTGTCCGGCCTGGTCAAGGAAGGCAAGCTGCGCGCCCTGGCGGCCACCGGCGAGGCCCGATCCCCCTTGCTGCCAGACGTGCCGACCATGATGGAAGAGGGCGTGCCGGGCTACGTGATCACCGTCGACCTCGGTCTGATGGCCCCCGCCGGTACGCCGCCGGACGTCGTGGCGAAACTCAACGCCGCGGCGCGCAAAGTCATGGACAGCGCCGAACAGCGCCAGCGGCTGCAGGCCTTGGGGTATGAAATATTCCACGACGGGCCGCCCAGCGGTTTGGCGGCATTTATCCAGGCGGATATCGCCAAATGGGTGCCGCTGGTGCAGCGGTCGGGGGCGAAAGTGGATTAAGCGTACGCGCTGCCCGATTCCTCTGCCTGCCAAAAAGCGCAGGGCGCCGGCTTACAATTCGCCGGCCCCAGCCACCCCCAGCAGAGCGAGTCCCGCCCATGTCCGAACACCACCAGTTTCTGTGCCCCCGCGACATGCATTTGCCGCCGCCTGATTGGCGGGCGCTGGAAATCAAACTGCTGGAAGGCGGATACGTGCTGGAACCGCGCGGCGACGGTGTTGCGTATCGCGCGCTGTTGAACCTGAGCTTCGATCTGGCCAGCCTGAACGAAGGGTCGTACCAGTATCAAGAAGACCTGCGCACCACGGGAGACGTGATCGCCATGTACTTGGGGCGGGGTACTTGCCGGTGGATATACCGATACGCCATAACGACACGATGGAAGAGGCCATGGCGTTGCTGGCTGAGCACGGTATTACGCCGGGGGACCGGTATGCGGATAACGAGAGCAGCGACTGGAGCAGCCCGCAGTATTGCCTGGGGCCTGCGGCACGAGCCTATCTGACTGACGACACGCGGGCTTCCTATGATGCAGACCCCAAGAATTTTCCGTTGATGCTGCTGGCTTATGACGGCCCTGAGCCGCATGTGGCGGTGGGGGAGAATCTGTCCGAGCCTAGCTTGCCGGGGTCAGATGAACTGCTGGAATCCATGCCGCCGTTTGACTCGCATGTTGATTTTATTGGGGCGGCTTACGAGGATCCGGCGGCGCAATGGCATTGCGCGGAGAATGGGCGCGATTACCGGATACTGGAGCTGGATTGGCAGTACAGCTTGGCGATGGGGTTTCGGATGGCGCGGACGGAATGGTTGGATGAGGGTAGCGCCGGGGGGCTGGCAGGGCTGATTGAGGGGCTGACTGGGCAGATCATGGTTTGCAGCCATCGGCATTTGTGAATGCGGGGTGGGGGATAGGCGCTGGGCTGTTATTCCCTTGTTCTTGCGAGACGTAAACCTGCGGTGTGGATGAGAGGTGTCGCTATGGCTGTTCCAGCGGCCACACCTCAACGACGCCGTGTGCAACCGCGCAGGGCGTTTGCGACACCATCGCTATCGCTTCGGCCATGTCGGCGGCTTCGATGATCGCGAAGCCCGCCACTGGCAAGGGCGATTTCATGAATGGGCCGGACGTTGTTTCGACCCGGGCGGCCTCGTGGTTGCGCACTTGTACGGGCTTACCTGCGACGCCCATCAATACCCCGTTTTTCTGCAATTTTGAGTCGTGCACATGGGCTGTGTTTCGAATGGCTGCGGGCGTACGATCGTAGCCTTCTTGATCGCCATATCCGATGGTCACAAATTTTGGCATGGCTTGTCCCCTTTACGCGAGGGAGAAATGGTGTCTGGCTGCAATCTGCAGAGAGAATTGTAGTCTGACACCTTTTTTTCTCCGGTTTGCCTGCAATACCCATTAGCACTCCATTTCTCCGCAATTTTGCGTCGTGTGCGTGGGCTGCGTTTCGGGTAGCGGGAGGGGTACGATCGTAACCGTCCTGGTCTCCGTATCCGATGGTCACGAACTTTGGCATGGGGCATTTCCTTTACATGGATCCAATCGAGGCGAGCTTGCGAGATAAATCTACAGAAGAGCGGGACGCCTAGGGCCAGCGGTGGTGTTCGTTTCGCGCATTATTCGTTGGAGATAAAAAATGAAGATGCTGGCTTATGCACTTTGACTTCGAGAGTTTTCCAGCGCCAGTTACTCTGGCTGACGGCTATGGTATATGGACTGTGGATGGTAAGGCTTACAAAGGGTTAGGGGAAATTAGGGCGATTGCACAGCCGCAGGCGGGTGTACATCTTGTTGTTCGTTTCAAGGGGCTGGATGATCTGCAGAGAATTTCGTTGCTGCTTAATGATGATGAGTTTCAAGCCCTATCCTTCAATGGTCAAGATATCCCGGGATTTCAACTGTCGGTTGAGACTGATGATGAAGATGTTTTGCTTCATTGGTGTCCAAATATTCTGCCATTAACCGTGGCACCGATTGATCGGCCAAAAATATCGAAAATAGTGTTTCATATATTTTCATTCTTCAATCTTCATCGAATGCGGAATGATAGGCTTATTTTGGAAGATGATGATTGGATGGTAACCCTCCAGCAGGTCGATAATATTGCTGAGATTGAGAGGAAGATCCGCAAGGGGGATACTTGTAGGGTAACTCATACAGGGGGGATAGAAAGAAAAGATAAGACTGAATTTGAAAGTGATGAAGTTGCAGAAGAACTTCAAGTGTTGCGATATTTCATGACCTTTGTGCGCGGGGCCTGGTGTGGTCCAGTCTGCAATATCGGGTTGGACCAGAATGGTGCGCGGGTGTTGCAGACGTTTTCAGCGCCACACGCTACTAGCGCCGCTATCGGGTCATGGTTCGACTATGTGTATCCTGAGCAGATGACGACACTTTTCCCTGCGTTTTCAAAGAAATGGAAGTCGTCGCCGGAGTGGGCGTCGTGCCTGCGAGAGGTTATCTATTGGTACACGAATGCCAATACTGCTGGCGGGGTCCCAGGCATAGATACTTCCATTATTGTTGCTCAAGCGGCACTTGAGCGACTTTCTTTTCAATACTGCGTAGTTGATCGGAAGATCATCTCGGCGGAACGTTTTAAATCACCGAGAGTAAGAGCATCAGACAAGCTCAGAATGTTGCTAACGTCGCTGCATATCCCTGTCGAGATTCCAGCTTCACTTGCGGAGATAAGCGCCGTCGCATCGACGATGGCGTGGGTCGACGGCCCGCATGCATTCTCGGATATCAGGAATTCTCTAATTCACCCTGACGCAACGGGGCGTCGCGAACGATTCAGGTGCATCAGTGACGGTTGGCGTCTTGGGCTATGGTATCTAGAATTGGCATTGCTTGCCGTTTGTGCTTACAACGGGAGCTATGCAAGTCGTCTTCAGATGACTGTATACGGTCAGGTCACCCATGTTCCTTGGGGAAAATCTTAAGCGAATAGCGATGTCAAGACTGACACCGCTATTGCACTCCGCGCCTCGCTCAGATGGTGTCGACCAAATTCTCTCACAGGGTGGTAGCCATTGCTGTGCGTCCATCTTTACGTTGTGTATGGTATAACTTTGTAACCTAAAACAAATTAAGCCAACGGGAGAAGTTGTGAGGCTGTACATCTATCGGCATGGGGCGTTTGGCTTGGCGCTGTCTCTACGCCTTCACGTGCATGCGGGCAAGAAAACAAGACCCTTCCCGTTAGGAGACAGCCATGACGGGAGTTGAGGCAGAGCTGCCCGAAGAGTTATTCCAGGATGTACAGCAAATATTTCGGCAAACGCCAGCGTCGCTCATCGGCTCGGGATTCTCTTGCGGATACGGTTTGCCAAGCATGGGAGCTCTAGGGGAACATCTAGAAAATGAGGTGACCTCGCTGCTCGCATCACCTGAAGCGAAGGAGTTGTGGGCCAGAGCGCTGCCGGTAATACATGCCAATCTCGAGGAGGGTCTCAATACTATCCCTCAGGGCGTAGCAGGTCGCGAAGAGATCGTTTCAGTCATTCGCGATCAGACGGCGAAGCTGGTCATCGAAGCCACTGCGAGGGCTGAGCAGGAGCTTATGAGTCAAGCCGCCGCTACGTTGGCACCAGTGCGCTTGCTGAGAATGCTTTTCAATGGAGCCCCACAGAACGCAGAGTACGTTCCGATTATTACCACGAACTATGACACCCTCATCGAGCTCTTTTGTGATTTGGCTGAGCTGGCGCTGGATACTGGCTTTGTTGGGCACAGGTTGCGTAAGCCTCGCCCCGCGCCAATTTTTCAAACACAGTACAGCCGAAGTTGGGCAGCAGAACGGCGCGGTGGAATTCAAGTTGATCACAGGCCGTGCAAGACCATTCGCTTGCATAAGCCGCATGGGTCGATAAATTGGATCACAACAGACCTCGGCCCCGTCGAAGTGCTACACAACACGGCTGATGCTGCGCGAGCTATCGTGGTGCCGGGGCCGTCGAAGTATCAAGACGCATTGGTGAACGTCTTGTTCGACTCTATGCGGACCGAGATGAACTCTGTCATCGGAACTGCCTCAGCTCTATTCTGCCTAGGCTTTGGGTTCAACGACGATCACTTACAAGGCGTCATTCGCACGCGGCTCGATGCAGGGATGCCGATGGTGCTTCTGACGCGTGGGAAGACGGAGAGCATTAACGAAGTCCTGAAGACGTACCCTCATGTCATCGGAATTTTTAGATATGAGACGGGAGCCGAAATCCACTGGCGAGGGCAGAAGATGCTAACTACCTCACCGCTCTGGCAGCTCGACGAATTCTTGAAGGCATTTTTGGAGTGATCCAATAGTATGAGTATTTTTACATTCACTGAAGATCAGGGAATCGGCGAAGTACGTAGCGTCGAGACTGCTCGCATCACTGTTCGGGTAACAGACGGTCAACGCCTCCAGAAGGCGCGGGTGGGGCGACTAGTTGCCATCCAGACAATGGGGGACGAGTGGCTGATCGGCATCATCGAACGCGTTTGGCGTCGCCCGGTGGAACTCCCGACGTTGGTCGATGCAGAGATGCCGGAGGACAAGGCGCTAATCCAGCAAGAAGAGAACGGCGTTTCTATTAGCTTGGTTGGTACATACAGAGCACGGGATGGGCAGCGGCGAGACACATTCTCGCGCGCTGTCTTCTCTCTCCCAGAGATTAATCGACTAGTGTTTCCCATCGAGGAAAAGTCGCTCGAAGATTTCATGGGAATTCTGAGTGCTTCGTCGAAGGCTGACGCGGCGGAGCCTCTCAAGGTTGGGACTTACACATTAGATGGAAAGGCCACTGCCTATATCGACGGCGATAAGCTCTTCCAGCGGCATGCAGCACTGCTGGGGAGTACCGGCTCCGGAAAATCGTTCACTGTGGCATCGATTCTTGAACAATCGGCACAGCTGCCTCATGCGAACATGATTGTTCTGGATCTGCATGGTGAGTACTCCAGTATGAAGTTCGCCTCGCACTACCGCATTGCCGGTATCGGTGATCTGAAAGGGGCCCGGGATGGGGCGATATTCTTACCCTTCTGGCTGCTTACGTATGACGAGATGCAGTCTGTCTTTGTCGATCGATCTGGTGACAACGCACCCAACCAAGCGCTGGCGCTGATGGATTCGGTAATCGAGATGAAGCGTGGGGCCATTGCGAACCTAGACAGGGCTGAGCTTCTGGAGGGTTTCACTGTAGACACTCCCGTCCCATACCGCCTGACGGATCTGGTGCAATCACTAGATGCTAAGAACGAAGAGGTAATACCCACGGGGGAGGAATATGTGAGCGGCGCCAAGAAGGGGCAGCCAAAAACGGAAAAGGGGCCGTTGGCTGGCAAGCTTTCTCGATTTCTCATTCGTCTAAAGACAAAGATGAATGACAGAAGATACGCATTTATGTACAAGGCACCAGAGGAATACGAGAGTTATGACGCGCTGCATTCTCTGGTGAAGAAGTTGCTTGGAACAGGAGAGATGAAAGATGGTTTCAATCCAGGCATAAAAATAATAGATTTTTCCGAAGTTCCATCCGACATCCTGCCGGTGGTTGTGGGCCTTGTTGCCCGTCTGGTTTATCAAGTTCAGTTTTGGAGCGCACCCGGGCAAGGTGGTGATGAGCGCCACCCAATAGTCATAGTCTGTGACGAGGCTCATCTCTATCTTCCCAGTTCTGCTGGATCCACAGGCCCGCTCGAGCGACGCGCCCTCGAGAACTTCGAACGCATAGCGAAAGAAGGTCGTAAATACGGAGTTGGTCTGTTGGTCGTTAGTCAACGCCCCTCTGACGTGAGTACTACTATCCTGAGTCAATGTAGCAACATCATTAGCCTTCGCTTGTCCAACAAGACAGATCAAGGTGTGGTCAAGCAACTCTTACCCGAAAGCTTGGAAGGGCTGATGGAGGTCTTGCCAACCTTGGATGTTGGCGAAGCCGTGGTCGTCGGTGATGCCACGCTCCTTCCTACACGCATCCGAATGAGCAAGCCAAAGAATGAGCCTCGCAGTGCGACGATTCCATTCTGGACTCGGTGGGCGAAGCCGAAGAAGGACGTTGATCTAGTGGCCGCTGTTGAGAACATGCGGCGACAGTCTCGAAACGCTTGATGTCGCCTCCGTGCTTTTTTTTTGCTAGGCGCTAGTAGTGGTTTAGTACTGAAGTTGGTCGACAATGAAAACTCTCGAAGGAGAATAAAGGTGACAGTCTATAATTTCGCCAGGATAATTGCCGTCAGATGCCTTTATTCACAAGGAAAATAGTATGAGCAAATATTGTTTCTTCTCTGCAGATGCTCTGCCATTAGTAGAAAAATACGAAATAAAAGAAGTTATTGAGAGATTTGCCGATGAAAATAAAAAACAGACTTATGTGCTGCAGAAGCCGTTGTCAAAGAGCGATTCTACTTACGACTATAGCGAAGCAATAACCATTTTTTCAACAGGTCTTAGGCCTTGTTTCGTTGATTGTGGCGACGATGAGGATGGTTTCGAGGAGTATAAGGAGGACTTTATAGATGATTTGTCCTTTCTTTCAGAGAAATTTAAATATAGAGAGAAAATTGGGCGAAAGAAACACTGGGTATCCCAGTTCGCCGATGTAAAAATATCAAAATTTGGTCTTGATGATTTAAAGCTACATGCTGCTCCAGAGAAGCGAATTGTTGATCTCTTGGCGTCTCTGGTTATCGGAAGTATCAATGATGTTAAAAAAATAAACCTTGAGGCCAATAATCTGCTTGATACGGTTAAGTCAAAAATAATTCTATTTGACACAGATCAAACGATATTTGTTTTTCGACCGACGGTGGGCAAGAAATTTGTCATCCAAGGGCTTGCGGGATCGGGAAAAACAGAGCTCCTGCTACATAAGTTGAAGGAAATATACTCTAGCGATCTCGATGCTCGTATTGCATTTACTTGTTTCAATAAAATATTAGCGTCCTCGATGCGAAATAGGATTCCGGATTTTTTCGATTTTATGCGAGTGGAGCGACAAATAGACTGGGGTAATAAGCTTTTTTGCTTTCATTCGTGGGGGAGCGGCAAGGATCCATACTCGGGGATGTATAGATATATATGTCATCACTATGACATTGCTTTCGGTAATCTTCAAACCGGTACATTCGACGATCTATGCAAACGCGCAATCAATGACATAAAGAAAATTTCTGGTGAAAGGAAGTTTGCGTTTGACTATACTTTTGTCGATGAGAGTCAAGATTTTTCCGCAAGCTTTATCGAGCTTTGTGAACTCGTTACGGAAAAGAAAGTCTTTGTGGCGGGCGATGTTTTTCAGAACATATTCCGTCCAATCGATGAAATGGTTAGTCGGTCCGATATGGTTCTAAAAAAATGCTACCGAACTGATCCAAGTAACTTAATGTTCTCCCACGCGCTAGGAATGGGGCTTTTTGAAGAGCCGGTATTGAGATGGTTAAAAGATGGAGAATGGGATGCCTGCGGCTACTTGTATAAGGAGACCAATGGTCGCGCAATTGTTAGCCGGGATCCTTTGCGTAGGTTTGAAGACATTCCTGCGAATTTTCAAAGCACAACGATTCATGCTCTTAACAACGAAGAGATCGCAGAGTCTCTCGTTTCAATAATTAATGAGATTCGAGCGCGGCATGCAACTGCTCAGCAAGGTGACTTCGCAATCATATTCGTCGATAAAGCAAATTACGTCTATGACGCGATTTCAAGTCTGACGCAAAAAATCGCATTGAGGCTTAATTGGAAGGTAAATATATCATTCGAAACAAAGACTAACGATCCTAATAAATTATTTATATCTAATATAAATAATGCGAAAGGGCTGGAGTTTCCTTTTGTGATCTGCTTTGCGAAAAATCTTAATCGAAATACTTCCTTTAGAAATGCGTTGTATACAATGATGGCGAGGTCTTTTTTAGAAAGTCATCTTGTTTTGAGCCAGCATGTAGACCACGATACTGTAGGACGTCTTCGGCAAGGGCTGGACTATATGTTCGAAAATGGCCACATGCGGTTACGCTTACCTACGCAGGAAGAAATCGAGCGGCAGAAGGAGCTTATCGTTTTGGAAGAGCAGCTCTCAATTGAAGACATAGTCCATAGATTTTGTGCAATTAAAGGTGCAACTCCTAGATTGACGGCAAAATTGGTAAGTAGAATTAATAGTATGGTAGCTGATATAGAGTACGACGAAGAATATATCAATGAACTGCTTTCTGTGGAATACGAAAGGCATCGCGTGCTATGACTGCATTTTTCTTCAAGAATATTCCAGATCACGCTCTTCGAGGGTTTGTCCCCGTTAGGGATGCGCTGGATAATATTTGGAATGTTGTGGCGCTGGCAGAAATTCTGAACACATGCAGCTATTGCAGAACAGATGTTGGCGACGAGGGTTTCGATATTGCGATATTCGCTGGAGGCTTTTCTCGAGCGCTAGTAAAAAAACAAGCAGGTTTTTTTTCTATGGCAATACCATTTCAGATTGTAGAAACCCCTGATGGTGTCAGATTTAATTTTAATTCTCTTGCTGAGGAGGTGAGTGGGTTGTTGATTTCAATAATAAGAAATGCTATAACTACAAGTAGACATGGTTTTTGTCACGAAAATATTGCTGCCTCTATTGAGGATAATTTCAATGTCGGGATTAATCTCGCTGCAATATATTCAGATTCGTTTATAGAGCTTTTATGTGATGATCATGGGTATCTGAGATTTGATGATGATCCTGTAAATGAGAACGGGACGGTTCACCCTCGATATCATTTTGATTTTTTTTATAAAAACAGTTCTTCAATTAAGATTGGCATGGATGGGTTTGTTGACCTCGAGTGCTTTTATTCTCTTTTTGACCGTACCCTATCAAAGCGTTACCTGAGAGTTTAGTTGCTCGACTTTCTAAAAGTAAGGCGCTATCTTGGAATTTGGCTTGGCACCGGGTGTGGTCGATGGATTTCACGCATAACCAGCTTGCCGGTGGAGGCAGCATCCGAGTGTTCGACGTGATCGACGGCTTCAACCGCGAGGCGCTGGGCACTGAGGTCGACTTCTCGCTGCCGTCTGGGCGTGTGATCCCAACGCTCAAACAGATCATCGGCAGGGGCGGAAAGCCCGCAGTCATTCGGTGCGACAACGGCCCGGAATACCTGAGTGCGGCGATCGTCGAGTGGGTTGGCGCATGGGGCATAGAGCTCGAATATATCCAACCGGGCAAGCACAATTCGAACGCCTTCATTGAGCGGTTCATTCGCGTTTATTGTACGGGACGTGCTCGATGCGCACCTGTTCGCCAACCTGCGCAGGTCCAAGCGATTACCGACCGATGGCTGGTCGATTATGCGAATACCGCCCACACGAGTCGCTGGGTGGCCCCCTGCCGTTGCACTTCATGCTTCGGTTAATCCTCGCGCCGATTGCCTATTCGCCATTGTCTGCTTGACAGGGGAGGTAATCCCGCGATAGAAGCGTCGCTAAAAATGGGGGGCTACCGGGGCTTACGCGATTACCGGTTTGTTTCTACCTGTTTTCGTCACCACCTTGGCAATCGTCGCGATTCACGCTATGCTTAGCAGACTGCCTTAGAGGCCGAACGGAGCGCCTCTCTTTGTAGCTTCGGCTGCGACATTGGGGGCATGGCATCGCAGCCATGCCAACCAAATGACAACTTACTTTTACTAGGTTCGTTCCGTGGTTAGCCCGAGACTTGTCTCGGGCTTTCTGTTTTCTGGGAGTAATTGATGAATCTAGAGCTAGGGCTGAAGGTCCACCTGCTGAATGAGTGTGATAAGTTAATTAAGCGCCACCACTCTTACCACAACAATCTTCACCTTGTTTGGTCCAGGAACCGCGACCGTATAATCAGCGCTCCCCCTAAGGAAGTGAAGGTCCCAGAATACTGGGCTCTGGATCCGAAGTTCAACCCCTTCTATGTTCGTAGAAATGCTGCGGCGATCGCGAAGTCGATCGCTCGCAAGATCAAAGCGCACACCTACGAGCCTCACCAACCGCATCGAAAGAGGATCACCAAGGCAGGCGGTGGAGACCGGGAGTTGACGGTTTTTCAGATTCCTGATGCGGCGGTTTCATCGTACTTCTATTCGCGGCTGCTGGCTAAGAATAGGCACCGCTTTAGTTCATTCTCATATGCCTATCGCAACGATCGCAACGTTCACTTTGCAATTCAAGATATTGCGGTAGACCTTTCTCAGAATGCTCGCATGTTTATCGCCGAGTTTGACTTCTCCGATTTTTTTGGTTCCATTGACCATAATTTCTTGTTCGCGCAGCTTCACGAGAATGGGTTTTTGGTAAGCGCTGAGGATGTGGAGGTTATTCGCGCGTTCCTTTTCGGGAGAGAGAAGGGAATTCCGCAAGGTACGTCAATCTCCTTGTTTCTCGCAAATCTTGTATGTTGGAAATTAGACAAGTCGCTGGAAAAGGCTGGATTGAAGTTCGCCAGATATGCCGACGATACTGTCATCTGGAGCCCCGATTACTCTGCGATATGTCGGTCATTCAACATCGTTTCCGCATTCTCGCGTGATGCGAAAGTTCAGATAAATTTGAAGAAATCTGATGGTATCAGTCTTCTCTCTAAGGATGGTCTGGCTGCGGAGATCGCGTCCAAGCCCTCGTTTAATTTCCTCGGGTATTCCATCGGGGTTGACCGAGTCTCCGTTAGAGAGCAAACGGTTCAAAGAATAAAGAAGCAAGTTTCCTACTTGTTGTATCGAAACTTAGTCCAGCCAATAAAGGCCAAACCGTTGAGGGGGTTGATAATTCCCGCTAACGGCCGCGATAAGGCTCTTCTCACTGCTATGTCACAAGTTCGACGCTATCTTTACGGCGGTTTGTTACATAGAGATCTCGTTGCTTATATCAAGGGCGAGCGGGAATCGCTGCACTTCAAAGGGGTCATGAGTTTCTATCCTCTCCTTAATGATATTTCTCAGTTGCGCGAGTTGGACGGCTGGCTTGTTTCAATAGTCCATCGCTGTATGCGGGCGCGCTCAAAGCACCTGCTCTCGCATGGTTTTGACAGGCGGGGATCTTTCCCGTTCAACGTGCGCAGAGATCAAATTCTTGCTAAGTATAGAAAAAAGCGAATTTACGATAAGCGCCTTTTGGAGTTGCCGAGTTTTCAACTAATCTACAAGGCTCTAGAGCGTGGATTAAATGAAATGGGCATTGAGCGTGTGATGCATCCGGAATCATCCAAATATGGTTACGGAAACGTCTAGCCCGTTGCTCAAGGGGAATCCTAGCATCCAGTTAAATGAGAAATTTTAAGCGGATTCTGTGTGTTCGCTAATGCCTCTCTGTCGCTCCGAACTGGCATCGTTTTATGCTAGCTCGAAGCGACGAATCTATTTAATGGATTGGTTGTATTTCTTTGGCGAATTGTGACTCCCGTTGCGGCTCTCCAGGTGCAGCTTCGACAAGCTCCGCTATGTGGTCGCACAGACTCTCAATTCCGCCTAGCAAGTTGGATACAACCCAAGGATCTAGCGGCTGATTACCAGAGATATCTGGTTCACTTGCGCTATTGCCAACAATCCGGCTTATCGCCCAGATTCCCTGGCAAGCCCGCTCTATCTTCCGCAGATCAGCAAATCGAACAACACCATGCTCCGGATCATCTGGCGCAGCCCATCGGTCAAGCGTGTAAGGGTGGTCGTTCATAAAGGCGTCCTTTGTCGTTAAACCCGGCACCCCGCTGTCATTCGAGGCGGGCGGGCGCAAGGCCGGGTTGACAGACCGGTGACAAAGGAAACCGGCGCACGCGAACGTGCCCCAGCCAAGGCCCGCCCATAGCAGGGACGTGCGTCGGCCTACGGACATGAAAATGCCGCCATTGCGGCGGCTGTCCGCCCTTTGTCAATCCGGCTGTCAAACCGGGCGATCGTTGGTGTAATCGCAGGGCAAGTATAAGGCGTAACGCGCGAAGGCAGCGATACCGCGGAGTGGCATTTTCGTCTCTGCAAGAGACAAGCGCCCAAAAAGCAAAAAGGACCGCAAGCGGTCCTCTGTCGATCCCTTATGCAGCACGAGGCAGGAAGAATCTCTCCTTCAACTCCTGCAACCCAATCCTATTCAACATCTCCGTCAGCCGCTCAGCCGCCTTCCGCCGCGGCAAATCCTTGTACTGCGCGATGATCAGCTCATTCTTCATCGAATGCTCCCATCCCACCAGCTCAGTCACGCTGACCTGATATCCATGCGCCTCCAGCTGCAAGCACCGCAGCACATTCGTGATCTGGCTACCAAACTCCCGCGTATGCAGCGGATGCCGCCATATCTCAGCCAGCGGATCAGCCAGCGCCTTCGCCTTGTTCTTGCGCAGCACCGACGCCACTTCCGCCTGGCAGCAGGGCACGACGACGATGTACTTGGCCTTCTTCTCCAACGCGAAGTGAATCGCGTCGTCGGTGGCGGTGTTGCAGGCGTGCAGGGCGGTAACCACGTCGATCGTGGCGGGCAACTTGTCCGACGTGATGGAATCGGCCACGGACAGGTTCAGGAACGACATGCCGCCAAACCCCAGCCGCTTGGCCAGTTCTTCCGACAACTTCACCAGTTCTTCGCGGGTTTCGATGCCGTAGATGTGGGAGCCGTTCTTCTGCGCTTCGGGCTGTTCCTTGAAGAACAGGTCGTAGAGGATGAAGCCCAGATACGACTTGCCCGCGCCGTGGTCGGCGAGGGTGACGGCGCCGCGTTGTTGTTGGACGTCTTTGAGCAGCGGTTCGATGAACTGGAACAGGTGGTAGACCTGTTTGAGTTTGCGGCGGCTATCCTGGTTCATCTTGCCGTCGCGGGTCAGGATGTGCAGGGCCTTGAGCAGTTCGATCGACTGGCCGGGGCGGATGTCGTGGGTTTTGTCGGACATGGGGTAAGGCAATGCGCCCCGCGATGGGCGGGGCGCATAAGTAGGCGGAAAGCGTCAGTTTAACGAAAACGCCGCCGACGCTGGCGAATCGGGAAAACCGGCCCTGGACTGTGCAGTATTTTGCGATCCAGGTTATCCGGCATGCGAGTAACATGCCCGATGCGATTGAGGCATGTCATGCATTTCTGAAAGCGCCTGACCATCAGGGCGGGCGCATGGAGAGTCGTCAAATGTTTAGCCATATCACTGTCGGGACGCGTGATCTTGAACGCGCGGGCCGTTTTTATGACGCGGTGCTGCTTCCGCTTGGATTGAAGCGTCGCGTTGTCACGCCGGACGGCGGGCCCTTGGCGCTTTGCTGGGTGACCGGTCAGGCGCTGCTGCCGCGCTTCTATGTCTACATGCCCTATGATGGCGAGCCGGCGACGGTGGGCAATGGCAGCATGGTGGCTTTTTTGGCTCCTACGCAGGAAGCCGTGAGCGTGGCCCATGCGGGCGGTCTGGCGCAAGGTGGGACGGACGAAGGCGCGCCGGGGGTACGTCCTCATTATGGTGACGGCTACTTCGGCGCGTATCTGCGCGATCCTGACGGCAACAAGGTCCATATCGTTCATCGCGGAGACCTCCCGCTGTAACGCGGGAGATGCCCGACATCCCTGGAGAAACGCAAATGCTCGTGAGTCAGCTTGCTCTTGTGTACGGCACCTATCTGATAGCCACGGCCAGTCCCGGACCCAGCAATATGGCGATCATGGCAACGGCGATGCGTGACGGCCGTCTGCCGGCCCTTGCGCTGGCGGCGGGCGTTATTACGGGCTCGTTGTTCTGGGCGACGCTGGCGGCGACAGGCATTTCCGCCGTGCTGGCGGCTTCCGCCCAGGCGCTGTTCATCATAAAGATAGTGGGCGGAGTCTATCTGCTCTATCTGGCGTTCCGCACCGGCAGGTCGGCGCTGAAGCGGGGCTCCGGCTTCGCGAACGTGCAAACAGGTCGTGCGACGCCGCGCTATCGGGTGCTCTACCGCCAGGGCGTGCTCATGCACATCGGCAATCCGAAGGCGGTGCTGGCCTGGATGGCGATCATGTCGCTGGGGCTGGGGGAGAGCACGTCGGACGGCACCTTGCCCGCGATCATCGGCGGTTGCGCCTTGCTCGGCGTCATGGTGTTCGGCGGCTATGCGATCGCCTTCTCGACCGCGCCGATGATCGCCCTGTACGTCAGGCTGCGGCGCTGGATCGAAGGGACGGTGGCCGTGGTGTTTGCCGTTGCGGGCGTCAAGCTGCTGACCTGGCAACGTTGATATTGCGGCTTGTCATCGCCGACACTGGTCGGCGATGACGTAGCCCAGGCAAAGCGTCCGGCACGCAAGTGGCCGGACGCCACAGGATCAGGCGTTCGGGAAAACCGGCTCGCCCAGGTTCAGCATCAGGCGATTCGCCCAGGCGAAGATCGCGTCCGAATGCAGCAGATCCAGGATCTCGCCTTCGTTCAAGCCCGCATCCTTCAGGGCTTGGATGCTGTCGGCGTTCACCGCGGCAGGCGCTTCGGTGATCTGGATCGAGAACTTGCCGATGGCGAGTTCACGCGCCGTGGTGCCGGCGGTGGCGGGATCCTCGAACACCTGAGCAATGACCTCATTGCGCTTGGCCAGCTGCTCAAAGCGCTGGGCATGCACGGACGCGCAGTACACGCAGCCGTTGATGCGCGACACGTAGGTCGAACCCAGTTCGCGCTCTGCACGCGACAGTCCACCCGGCGCATACATGATTGCGTTGAACGCCGTCGAGCGCTGGCGCAGGATTTCGGGCTGATGCACCAGGAACAGGTAGTAGTCCGAGACCTTGGCCTTGGGGTGGCTTTCTTCCAGGACGGCGACTTGTTCGGGCGTGGCGGTTTCGACGTTGACGACGTCGAGCCAGGCCTTCCATTCCAGCGATTCGTTGGTGAAGCCGTGGGCCTTGATGACGGCGCCGGGCGCGGTGGCGGCGGTGTTGGCGGGGAAGGGCGCGGGCGGGGTGCCTGCGGCGCGCTCGGGCAGGCCTTCCAGGGCCTTCATGGCTTCCAGGCCGGCGACCAGGCGGACCTGGTAGGACAGGAAGGCGACGAGCTGGGACAGCGTGACCACGGCGGGCGTGGAGACGCCGGCGGCGGGCAAGGTCTTCAGCGCGGCTTCGTCGCCTTCGACGGGCTTCTCGATCAGCTTGCGCGTGAATTCCAGGATGGCGGCCAGGCGCGGGGTGGCGGCGTCTGACGGCTTGCCGGATTCGGCGACGGCGATATCGGCCGGGGTGGCGCCGGCGTCGGTCAGGCGGGCGCGGTAGTGTGCGGCCAGCAGCGGCGACGGGGTGATGCGGGTGGCGTACAGCGCGACCAGCAGGCGCTCGGCCAGGGACAGGCCGGGCAGCGCGGGGTCGAAGAGGGCGTCGTAGCTGCCTTGGGTGGCGGCGGCGACCTTCTCGCGGAAGTGGCGCACTTCGTAGGTCTTGGCGCCCGGGGCCAGGCCGATCAGGCGGTCGACGAGGTCGTCCGTGACGTTGTAGACGATGGGTTCAGCCATGCGGATCTCCTTGATGCTTTACTTGGTGGCGCGGGCCTGGACTGCGGCGTCCAGGAACTGCTTCACGCCTTCCCAGGATTCCTGGTCGGCGCGGGCGTTGTCCTTGGGGTTGCCGCCGCTGGTGCTGATCTTGCCGGACACGGGGTGGGCGTAGACGAGCTGGGTGGTGGGCACGTAGGGGAACAGGATGGAGTGCCCGCCGTTCTCGTAGTCCAGCCATTCAACCGGGTAGGGGTGGTTCACCTGGGCCAGCTTGTCCTGCACCATCTTGGAATAGATGCTGGACGGCCAGGAGCCGTCGTCGGTGCCGGACAGCAGCATGACGGGGCCCTGGATGTCTTCGACCTTGATGCGGGCGCGGGCCACGGCATCGGCGTCTTGCAGGGCGGTGAGGATGGCTTTCTCGTGGCGGTGTGGCGAGGGGCCTTCGTCGAAGGGCGCCCAGGTGGCGGTGCGGTTGTTTTCCCAGACGTGGGGGATGGGCTGGCCGCCCAAGAGCCACGTGGGGCCTTCGCGGCCGATCTTGGGATCGCAGGCGTTCTGGCCGCTGTGGACCACGGCGCCGGGCACGTAGGCGACCACGGCCGAGACTTCCTCGGGGAAGGTGGCGCCCAAGAGCAGCACCAGTTCGCCGCCGCGCGACTGGCCGCTGATGGCGACGAAGTCGTGCTTAGGCTGGACCTTCTTGCGTAGCCAGCGCAGGCCGGTCTGGAAGTATTCCAGTGGGGTGTTGGAGATGTAGTCCGACAGGCCGGGCGCCTTGAAGTAGGCCAGCGCGAAGGCGGCGTAGCCGTGCGATGCGTAGAGCGCCGCGCGCGGTTCGTTGATGCCGCCGCCGGAGCCGTTCAGGATCATGACGGCGGGGAACGGGCCGGGGCCGGGCGGCAGGTACAGCGTGCCGACCAGGCCTTCTTCGCGCACGTCCTGGCGGGTGACGCCATCGGACGCCAGGCGCTGGGTGAAGCTGGCCTGGGCCTGCGCGCCGGCGGCGCGCGCCACCACGTCGGTGACCAGGGCGTCGGTCACCGGGTGGTTGAAATGTTCGCGGCTGGACGAGTCCACGGGGGACTGCGACCAGACCAGGCCCATGGGCGCTACGCCGGCGTAGTCGCCGGACACGGGCGCGTCGCGGCCCAGGTCGACCGTGCCGTCCGCGCCCGCCACGAAGGCGGCCTGGCTTTGCCAGAGCACGCCGTTGCGGCGGGTCAGGGCGGTGATCTCCACCGTCTGGCCGGGTGCGACGTGTTCGACCCGGATCTGGCGCGGCACGTCGATCAGGTCGACGGCCGGGGTGATGGTGAGGGTGGGCGTCATGGCTTACTTGCCCGCGTCCTTGGTGACCATCATGGCAGCCGTGCGGTCGCTGGTCATGGGGGTGACCTTCAGGCCCTTCTTGGTGGCCCAGATGTTCTTGTAGTGGAACAGCGGGATGATGGCCACGTCGTCGGACACGATCTTGACGGAGTCGCGCAGCACGGCTTCACGCTTGGCCACGTCGAATTCCGAGGTGGATTGTTCCAGCGCGGCGTCGACCTTGGGGTTGCTGTAGCGGCCCCAGTTGGACGCGCCCAGGCCCTTCTTGGCGTCGGCGGTGGCCAGGATGTTGACCAGCGCGTAGCTGCCTTCGCCGGTGCCGTTGCCCCAGGCCAGCATGCTGACCGCGAATTCGTTCTTGTTGGCGCGGCCCGAGTACACGGCCCATGGCACGACTTCCACCTGGGTCTTGATGCCGGCGCGGGTCCAGAACTGCGCCACGGCCTGGGCGGTTTCCGGACCTTGCGGGTAGCGGTCGTTGGGCACGTGCATGGTCAGCTTGAAGCCGTCGGGGTAGCCGGCTTCGGCCAGCAGCTTCTTGGCCTGGGCGACGTCGTTGGGGATGTCCTTGACGTCGGGGTTGTAGCCGATGGTGCCCTTGGGCATCCACTGGTTGGCTTCGGTGGCGGCGCCTTGCAGGATGCGGTCGGCGATGGCCTTGCGGTTGATGGCCAGGTTCAGCGCCTGGCGCACGCGCACGTCCAAGAGCGGGTTCTTGTCCAGCGGCTTGCCGTTGTTGTCGGTGATGTACTGGTTGGGCGCGGGGTTGAAGCTGGGCTGCAGGATCATGACGCGCAGGCCGTCGTAGGGGTAGACCGACACGTTGGGGGCCTTTTGCAGCTTGGCCAGGTCGGACACCGAGACCTTGTCGATCACGTCCACGTCGCCAGCCAGCAGCGCGGCGGTGCGGGCGGCGGCGTTGTTGATGTAGCGGTAGTTGACCTTGTCCCAGACCTGCTTGTCGCCCCAGTAGCCGTCGTTGCGTTCCATGATGACGCGGTCGCCGGGGGTGTAGGACACGAACTTGTAGGGGCCGGTGCCGACCATGGCCTTGCCCGAGTTGTAGTCTTCGGTGGTGGATTTTTCACCGACGTGCTTGCTGACCACGTGCACCGACGCCAGGTTCAGCGGCAGGTCGGGGTTGGGGGCCTTGGTCTTGATGATCAGGGTCAGCGGGTCCTTGGCGGTCATCGTGTCGATGGTGCGCAGGTAGCCGGCATAGGTGGCCACGCTGCCCGGCACGGCGCGCGCGCGGGTGTAGGAGTAGATCAGGTCGTCGGCGGTGAAGGGCGTGCCGTCCTGCCACTTGACGCCTTCGCGCAGCTTGAATTCCCAGGTCGTGTCGTCCAGCGGCTTCCAGCTGACGGCCAGGCCGGGCTGCAGCTTGTTCCACTTGTTCTCGATCAGCAGGTCCCAGAAGTGCAGGGCAACCGAGCGGTCGCCGGCGTGGTTGTTCAGCTGCGGGTCCAGGGACGACAGCGGGTCGGCGAAGCCGATGGACAGGTCGTCGGCGGACGCGGCAGCGGAGGCGCCAAGGATGGCGGCGGTCAGGGTGGTGAGAATCAGGCGTTTCATGTTCGGAGTCCTTGGTATAGGGGGAACTAGCGGTTAATCCGGGAGCCGCGGCGCGGCGGCTGGGTTCACGCCATGTCGTTCAGGTGACAGGCGCTCAGGTGGTTGATGGCGATTCCCTTCAGCGTGGGAACCTCGGTCTTGCAGCGCGGCATCGCATGCGGGCAGCGCGGATGGAAATGGCAGCCTCCCGGGGGATTCAGCGGGCTGGGGATCTCGCCCTTGATCGCGGTAAAGATCTTGTGCCGCGACTTCAGGGTGGGGATCTCGGCCAGCAGGGCTTGCGTGTACGGGTGGTTGGGGTGGCGGAAGACTTCTTCCACCGTGGCCGTTTCCACCACGCGGCCCAGGTACATGATCACGACGCGGTCGGACAGGTGCTCGACCACGCCCAGGTCATGGCTGATGAAGAGATAGGTCAAGCCCAGGTCTTCGCGCAGGTCCATGAAAAGGTTCAGGATCTGCGCCTGGATCGACACGTCCAGCGCGGCCACGGCTTCGTCGCACACCAGCATGTTCGGCTGCACGGCCAGGGCGCGGGCGATTCCGATGCGCTGGCGCTGGCCGCCGCTGAATTGGTGCGGATAGCGCTGGCGCAGCGCCGGGTCCAGGCCGGCGCGTTCCAGCTGGGCGCTGACGTAGTCGTCGAAGTCGCCGTTGCCGACCAGACCATGGATGCGGGCCGCTTCGCCCACGATCTCGTCCACGCGCAGGCGCGGGTTGAGGCTGGCGTAGGGGTCCTGGAAAATCATCTGCACTTGCAGGCGCGCCGCGTGGGCCTGGGCTGAGTTCATGTCGGCCGGGCGCACGCCGTTGATGCGGATCTCGCCGCCGGAAGGCGTCAAGAGGCCGGCCGCGATGCGGCCCAGCGTGGACTTGCCGCAGCCGGACTCGCCGACCAGGCCGACCACTTCGCCGGGATTGACGATCAGGTCTACGTTGTCGACGGCGCGGGTCACGGCGGGCGGCTTGGACAGGCCCAGGCGCTGCATGGCGCGCGTCGCGGGGCCGGTGGGGCGTTCGCCGAAACGCTTGCTGACCTGGTTCAGGGCGATCAGCGGGGTAGGGGCGGTCGTGCTCATGCCATTACCTCGCTGGTCTGGATCGTGGGGTGGAAGCAGCGCACTTTGTGTTCGGGCAGGGCCTGGGTGATGCCGGGTTGCTGGCCACAGGCGGCGGTGGCGCGCGGGCAGCGCGCCGCGAAGGCACAGCCCGCGGGCAGGTTGAGCAGGTTGGGCGTCATGCCGGGAATCTGGCGCAGGCGCTGGCCGCGCCGGTTGTTGCTGGGCAGGCTGTCGATCAGGCCCACGGTGTAGGGGTGCTGCGGACGGTCCAGCACGTCGTCGACGGTGCCGTGCTCGACGATGCGGCCGGCGTACATGACGGCCACGTCGTCGGCCAGGCCGGCCACCACCGACAGGTCGTGGGTGATCCAGATCAGGCTGGTGCCGTGCTGCTGCGCAAGCTTCTGCACTTCGGACAGGATTTGCGCCTGGATGGTGACGTCCAGCGCGGTGGTGGGTTCGTCGGCGATGATCAGGTCGGGCCGGTGCAGCATGGCGATCGCGATGGCCACGCGCTGGCGCATGCCGCCGGACAGTTGATGCGGGTAGGCCAGCAGCCGCTCTTCGGGGCTGGGGATGCCCATCATGCCCAGGGTGTCGCGCGACAAGGCGCGGGCCTGGGCCACGCTCATCTTGTTGTGGGCGCGCACGGTCTCGATCATTTGCGCGTCCACCCGCAGCACGGGGTTCAGCGTCATCATCGGATCCTGGAAGATCATGGCGATGCGGTTGCCTTGCAGCTTGCGCAATTCACGCGGCGCCAGCTTGGTCAGGTCGCGGCCCTGGAACAGCACTTCGCCGCCGACGATGCGGCCGGGGGCGTCGACCAGGCCCATGATGGAGAAGCCCGTGACGGACTTGCCCGAGCCGGACTCGCCGACCAGGCCCAGGATCTTGCCGCGTTCCAAGGTGAAGGAAACGTCGTCCACGGCGGGCAGCACGCCCGCGCGGGTATGGAAGTGGGTGCGCAGGTTGCGCACCTCCAGCGTCGGCGCGCCGGCGTTGTCGCGGTCGGCGCTCATTTGTGGGTCCTCGGGTTCAGCACGTCGCGCAGGCGGTCGCCCACCAGGTTGATCGCCACGATGGTGACCAGCAGCGCGATGCCGGGGTAGAAACTGATCCAGTATTCGCCGGACAGCATGGTCTGGAAGCCGTTGGAGATCAGCAGCCCCAGCGACGGTTCGGTCACGGGCACGCCCAGGCCCAGGAAACTCAAGGTGGCCTCCAGGGTGATGGCGCGCGCGATTTGCAGGGTGCCGATGACGATCAGCGGCGGCAGGCAGTTGGGCAGGATGTGCTTCAACATGATGCGCCAGTTGGGGATGTCCAGGCAGCGGGCGGCTTCCACGTATTCGCGGCGGCGCTCGACCAGGGCCTGGCCGCGCGCGGTGCGGGCGTAGTAGGCCCATTCCAGGATCACCAGCGTCAACACCACGTTGCCCACGCCCTTGCCCAGGTAGGCCAGGATCATCATGGCCACGAGGATGGACGGGAACGACAGGATCAGGTCGACCAGGCGCATGATGATCGCGTCGGTCTTGCCGCCGGCGTAGGCGGCCAAGAGACCCAGCAGCGTGCCGATGATGCCGGCGATGACGGCCGAGCCCACGCCCACGATCAGGCTGATGCGCAGGCCGTACAGAATGCCCGAGAGCAGATCGCGGCCCTGGCCGTCGGTGCCCAGCCAGTAGTGGAAGGTGTCCAGGCCGTTCATGCTGCCCGGTGGCAGGCGCGCGTCCAGCACGTCGATCTGCAACAGGTCATACGGATTCTGCGGCGCGATCCAGGGCGCCAGGACAGCGGCCAGGATCAGCAGCGTGGCGACAGCCAGGCCCAGCACTGCCGTCTTCGACGACATGAACTCGGCCAGGTTGCGCCGCCAGGGCGATTCGCGGCGCAGCGCGGGAGTGGGGTTTGTCGATACGGCGCTCATGCCGAGGCCTCCAGCCGCACCCGCGGGTCCAGCACTTTATAAAGAATGTCCACGATCAGGTTCAGGGTCACGAACAGGCACACCACCACGATCAGGTAGGCCACGATGACGGGGCGGTCCAGCGCGTTCAGGCTGTCCAGGATCAGCTTGCCGGCGCCGGGCCAGGCGAAGATGCTTTCCGTGACCACGGCGAAGGCGATGGTGGAGCCCAGCTCCAGGCCCAGCACCGTCACCAGCGGAATCATGGTGTTGCGCAACACGTGCACACAGACCACGCGCATGGGCGACAGGCCCTTGGCGCGCGCGAACTTCACGAAGTCCAGCGGCAGCACGTCGCGCACGCCGGCGCGGGTCAGGCGGATCACCAGGGATATCTTGAACAGCGACAGGTTGAACGCCGGCAGGATCAGGTGGCGCCAGCCGTCTGCCGTCAGCCAGGACCACTGGAAGCCCAGGAACTCCACCGTTTCGCCGCGGCCGCTGGCCGGCAGCCAGCCCAGCGACACGCTGAACGTCATGATCAGCATCAGCGCGATCCAGAACGTCGGCAGCGAAAAGCCGACGATGCTGCCCGCCATGATCATCTTGGAGAACCGGCTGTCCGGATACAGGCCCGCGTACAGGCCCAGCGGCAGGCCCACGGTCACGGCCAGCATCATCGCGGCGATGGCCAGTTCGAAAGTCGCCGGCAGGCGCTGGATCACCAGTTCCACGGCCGGGATGTTGTAGACGAAGCTATTGCCCAGATTGCCGTGCAGGGCGCCGTTCAGGAACGCCAGGTATTGTTCCCACAGCGGTTTGTCCAGGCCCAGCTCGGCGATGATGCGGGCGCGGTCCACCTGGTCCACGTCCTGGCCGATCAGGATGTCCACCGGATTGCCGATGGCGTGCAGGCCCACGAAGACGATCAGCGTCATCAACAGGACGACCACCGCGGCTTGCGCCACGCGGCGCAGCAACCAACCTGTCATTGCGCGGTCTCCGATTGCGGGGCTGGCGTCGGGGCTGGTACCCATTCATCGCCGAACACTTCCGGTTCGGAGAACGCTTCCATATTGGCGTAGTGCGTCTCCACGTCCTCGCGGTAGAACAGGCCGGCGATGCCTTGCGCCAGGCGCTTGGCGCCTTCGCTGATGGCCGGAATGTCGCCCGAGATCGTGCCCTGCGTCAGCGCGGCGGGGTAGGAGAAGCAATGCACGCGGTCCAGGCCGGGACAGGCGCCCGGGGTTTTTTCCTGAAGCTCGAACACCGCGCCCAGGTCGGGCGAGTCATGCAATTCCTGGTCTTCCTCGCCGGCGGCCGGCGTATAGCGGTCGCCCCAGGCGCGCACGTGCGGCGCCAGCGCGGCGAATTCCGGACGCACGGTCCAGTCGATGCGGAAGCCCGTGGAGAAGATCAGGAAGTCCAGTACGAACACGCCCTTGGGCGTGGTGACGTGGATTTCATCGCCCACCAATGCCAGGTCCTGCACGCCGGCGCCCAGGTTGAAACGGGCGTTGGGGTGGCGCGACACGCGCTGCGTGCTGCCGCGCGGTGGCGGCACCTGGGCGGCGTTGATGTAGTGGCGGATCTTCCACTTCCATTCGTCGGGTAGGGTCAGGTGGCCGTGGGTCAGACCGGGGTTGCCCGCGCCCTTGCCCTTGTTGATGCGCGGAATGTCGTTGCGGCGGATCAGCAGGTCCACGCTGGCGGCGCCGGCTTCCAGCGCGGTGCCCGCGCTGTCCATGGCCGACGCGCCCGCGCCCACCACGCCGACGCGCTTGCCGGCCAGGGTGTTGTAGTCCATCACGTCGGACGAATGCGCCCAGCGGTCGCGCGGCAACTTCTTCGCAAAATCAGGCACATAGGCGCCGCCCAGGCCGTCGCGGCCGGTGGCCAGCACCACGCGGCGCGCCAACACCGTGCTGCGTCCGGCGGGGGATTCGATGTCCAGCTGCACCAGCTGGTCGGCGCGCGGCAGCACGGCCAGGATGCGGTGCTCGTTCCTCAGGTCCAGGTCCAGCGCGCGGCGGTACCAGCGCAGGTAGTCCATCCATTGCAGGCGCGGAATCTTGTCCAGCGCTTCCCAGGCTTCGGAGCCGAACTGCGCCTCGAACCAGGCGCGGAAGGTCAGCGCCGGCAGGCCCAGCGCGGGGCCGGTCAGCTGCTTGGGCGAACGCAGGGTTTCCATGCGGGCGGTGGTGGCCCAGGGGCCTTCATAGCCTTCGGGCGCCTGGTCGAAGATCGGGGCGTTGATGCCCAGGTGCTTGAGCGAGGCGGCCGCGGCCAGGCCGGCCATGCCGCCGCCGATGATGGCCACGTCCAGCACCGGCTGGCCGTCGACGAGGCGGGGCGTGACCCAGTTCTTGGCGGGGATTTCCAGCCAGGACAGGTCTTGCCGCAAGCGCGCTTCCAGCGCGGCTAAACCTTGCGGCGGAGTGGCTAGGGGCTGATTCATATAGCAGGGGATTCCGTAAGAGGGGCGTCGTCGCCATAGATCGACTGCAAGAGCGCCGAATGCTCGGCGGCGTCATGCAGGGCGAAGCCGGGCAGCAGGGCCGCGGCGGCTTGGGCGAGCGCGTCCGCCATGGCCTGGCAGGCCGGCGTCAGCGTTTGCGACTGCGGGGTGATGACCCCGAAGAAAAAGGGAATGTCCAGGTCGATGGGACGGATCGCCACGCCCGGCATGGGAGCGCCGTAGGCGGTGATCGGTTCCAGCACCGACACGCCCAGTCCGGCGCGCACGGCGGCCAGGGCGTTGACGGACGAATTGGTTTCCATGGTGCCCAGCGTCTGGGCGTTCTGCGCCAGCGCGGCGTCCAGACGGCGGCGCAGGCGGTAGGGGTTGGCCATCGTGATCAGGCGGCGTCCGGCCAGTGCGGCGACTGGCACCACGGCTTGTTGCGCCAGCGGATCGTTTTCCGGCAGCGCGACCACACAGGGGGCTTGCCCGATCCAGTGCACCGTCAGGCCGCGATGTTCCAGCGGCAGGCTGGTCGCGCCCAGTTGCGCGGCGCCCGACAGCACGGCGTGCACCACGCGTTCGGGCGAGGCGCTGCGCAATTGAATGCGCGCGGCGCCGACCTGGTCTTCGATGCGCTTGAGCGCTTCGGGAACCAGCCCCGCCGCCAGGGCGGAAGTGGCGGCCATCAGCAGCGGCTGGGCCTGGCCGCGGGCGATCTCGTCGGCGCGGTTGCGGATCTGCCGCAGACTCGCCAGCGCGCGCTCGACGTCGTCATACAGCAGGAAGCCCTGCTCGGTAGGTGTCACGCGCGGGCCGCTGCGCGCAAACAAGGGATAGCCGATCTCGGCTTCCAGTTCCTGCAACAACCGGCTGATCGCCGGCTGCGAGCGTCCGAGCAGCCGGCCGGCAGCGGTGACGCTGCCCGTGGACATGACGGCCGCGAAGGCCTCTAGTTGACGAAGTTCCATCTGTATTGATCTATACCAAGGACGAATTCTTGCCCGGCAAGTATGCGCTTTGCAAATAATTAAAGCGCATAAGTAAATTCCCTGATGGGGTTTTCATCAGGGAATTTCATAACTGGTAGTTATTTCAAGGGCTTAGGGCGCACGGAACTCAGCCGCCAGCTTCTGACTGGCGGAGAGCCTGCGGGCGTGGTCACCTGCGAACGCGGAAGTGACTCGGGAAAATGCTCAGGTCCGGGTGCGCAATGCGTCTGCGACCGAGTCCAAGGCGTACCCGAGGTTTTGCAGGACTTTCGCCGTGGCGGTGCGCGTGAATTCGTCGGACGCGGTCTTCATGAAGGCTGCGATCAATTCCGGATGCTCGCGGGCGTAGCCACCGCCGAAAACCGCGTCGATCTGGGTTTCGGCCGTTCGTAGATAGCTTTCGGTACGGCTCTGGGCCAGGGTGAACAGCGTGTCAAGGTTCGCTTCAATGAATTCGGGCATGAGAGGTCTCCAATGACAGTGGCAGACAACTCCAAGCCTAGCACTCGGCCCCGGCCGCCGCCATCGGGATGGGACTTCCTTGACTCACGAATGCCCGCGCCCCTCGCGGCGGTAATACAAGTAGCGCTCGACCTCCGCCTGTTCCACCGCAGGTTCCAGCAGCCGCCATCTGACGACGTAGCCTCGGTACGCCGGCGGCATCCAGCCCAATACGGAGTACATCGTGACTTCGGTCTCGCCAGTGTTGAATTGGGTCTCGAAGAATCCCTGGCGATCCGGCGGCTCGCTGCCGCAAATCCAGTTATCTGGCATGGCGGTCTCCCCATACGCGTTCAATCCTACGCGCCGCCACACCAAATGGCATACGTTTTAGCCCCGATGTGGGCTGCGGCTACCTTGTGTTAGAAACGTGGATGGGGCTGCTGCCGCAACCTTTGCGAACCTTTGCAGTTCGATTTAGCGGATCCCGGTAGTATTCGGCCATCGAACCTCAGGAGCCCGTCATGCACAGTCAGCAACCCGCGCCCGAGCCGAACAAGCGCCGTTGGCCTTTCGGCTATGGCGAAGAGGAGTAGTCCAGCTGTCCTAGCCGATACGCGCAATCCGGTCGCCCGGACCGGACAGCTCGTGATAGATGTCATCCAGGTACTCGGCCAGCGCGTCCGCGGGCACATCGGCAGGAATGGCAAGGTCCGCAGCCCGCACGCGCTTGCCGGCATCCGAACGGTACGCCGTCCACACCCCGCCCTCGCGCTGGACGTCCAGCTGAAACCTGCCGTAGATGTCGAATTTCATCGATGTCCCGAAAAGCTCATGACCAGGTCAATGCCAACTCGGCAGCCACGCCGCGCGTGAGTCCCAGCAGCGCCTGAGCGGCCGGGCTGAGCGTCTCGCCGCCGCGAGTCAGCACTTCCAGGCTGCGGACGGCGCTTTGATCTGCCAGGGGCACGATCGCCAATTTTGCGCTTGCCGTGACCGCAAGGGCGGGCAGGATGGTGACGCCAAAGCCCTGTTCGACAAAGGTCAGCAAGGACGTGGTGTTGCGCACCGTCAGCAGCGAAGCGTCCACCAACGCGGCCACTTCCGCGGAGTCAAACCGGGCGCACAAGCCGTTTGCAATGAACTCCACGGCGTCGATATCGCGCCAGCGCGCGTCGCGCCGCAGCTTCGTCAGGCGGTGCCCGGCCGGGCACACCAGCACGAAACGGTCTTCGAACAAGGGCTCGGTCACGATGCCGGGCAGGGGCGCCGGCAGCGTGGCAATGCCGAAATCGACCTCGCCATCGGCCACCGCCTTGCCCACCGCGGCCGAGTCTATGTCGCGCAGGTCCACCCGTACTTGCGGATACTGCCTGCGCATCGAGCCTATGACCTGCGGCAGCAGCCGGATGGCCGCCGAGGGCACGGCGGCCACCTTGGCTGTTCCCAGGGCGCCGCTGGCATAGCGGACCATGTGGGCCACGGCCGAATCGAATTCGGCAATGGCCCGCTGCGCCTGCGCGCGGACATACAGGCCCAGGGGAGACAAGCGGATCTTGCGCTCGCCTTCGAACAATGGGCCGCCCAGCTCCGATTCCAGCTGCTTCAAGGTCATGGAGAGCGCCGCCGGCGTGCGGCCGACCCGGTCGCCGGCCTGGGCCAGTTCACCGGCATCGACCACGGCCATGAACATGCGCAGATGCTCGAGTTTCATATTTAAGAAAATATTAAATAAATCGAAGTTATTTTAGTTTGACTGAATTCTCGCCGGAAATCTACAGTACCGCTCACTGCCATTCAAGGAAGCAAGCAATGAGCGCAAGCGCCTTACGCGTCGACGGACTGCAGTACAGCAACTGGTCCGAGAAGATATTCCGCCAACTGCGTGAAGGCGGCGTGGACGCGGTCCACGTCACCATCGCGTATCACGAGAACCTGCGCGAGATGATCCACAACATCGAGCGCTGGAACCGCTGGTTCGAGCGTTATCCGGATCTGATCGTGCAGGCGCGCAGCGGCGATGACGTCAGGCGCGCTCGCGAGGCTGGCCGCACCGCGATCATTTTCGGGCTGCAGAACCCGTCGCCCATCGAAGACGACATTGGCTTGGTCGAGGTAGTCCACACGCTGGGCGTGCGCTTCATGCAGCTGACCTATAACAACCAGTCCTTGCTGGCTTCGGGCTGCTACGAAGCGGTCGACAGCGGCGTCACCCGCATGGGGCGGGAAGTGATCAAGGAAATGAACCGGGTCGGGCTGGTCATCGACATGAGCCATTCGGGCGAACGTTCCACGCTGGAAGCGATAGAACTGTCCGAGCGGCCCATCACCATCAGCCACGCCAATCCGCATTCCTGGGCGCAGGCGCTGCGCAACAAGTCGGATACGGTACTGAAAGCGCTGGCTGGCGCGGGCGGCATGTTCGGTTTTTCGCTGTATCCGCACCATCTCAAGAACAAGTCGGCCTGTGCCCTGGACGATTTCTGCGCCATGGTGGCGCACACCGCCGATCTGATGGGGGTGGAACACCTGGGCCTGGGCTCGGACCTGTGCCAGGACCAGCCGGATTCGGTGGTTCAGTGGATGCGCACGGGCCGCTATACCAAGAACATCGATTATGGCGAAGGCTCGGCCGCGCAACCGGGGTTTCCGCCGCAGCCCGGCTGGTTCCAGGACAGCCGGGACTTCAACAACATCGAGCAGGGCTTGCGCACGACCGGGTTTTCAGCGGACGAGGTGGCGCTGTTGATGGGCGGCAACTGGATGCGCTTCTTCGACGCAAACTTCGGCCCGCAAGCCTCTGCCATCCACAATCCCTGAACGGCCGCAACCTCGGAGCACTTACATGAAGAACGCCATTCGCATCCTTGCGTGCGCCACGCTGGCGCTGGGCGCCGTCTGCAATGCCAGCGCGCAGGACTTTCCCAATAAAAGCATACAGATCGTCGTGCCGTTCCCGCCGGGCGGCGTGGCTGACCTGGTCGTGCGCACCGTGGCGCAAAAACTGGGCCAAGACGTCAAGCAGCCCGTGCTGGTGGTGAACAAGCCCGGCGCCAGCGGCATCATCGGGGCCGAGTTCGTGGCCCGCGCGCCGGCGGACGGCTACACGCTGCTGTTGGCGAACCTGCCCATCATGTCGATCAACGAACTGCAGTACAGCAGCCTGCCGTATTCCGCCGCGCGGGACTTCGCGCCCGTGATCCTGCTGGCCGACCAGCCCTATATCATCGCCACCGGCAACGCCGTGCCGGCAAAGACGATGAAGGAGTTCATTGCCTATGCCAAGGACAAGCCGGACACGCTGACCTTCGGTTCGGCGTCCAGCTCGACCTTTCTTGCAGGCGAATTGTTCAAGCAGCGCGCGGGCATACGCATGGCCCACATCCCCTACAAGGGCAGCGCGCCCGCCATCAACGATCTCCTGGGCGGACATATCAGCCTGATCCTGGACCCGGTGATCACCTTGCTGCCCCACGTCCAGGCCGGCAAGCTGCGGGCCCTGGCGGTCACCTCGTCTGAACGGATAGATAGCGCGCCGGACATTCCCAGCTACAAGGAGGTCGGCCTGGTGGATATGGACATCACTTCCTGGCAGGGCATCGTCGCCCCGGCGGGTACGCCCGAGGCGGTCGTCAAGAAGCTCAACGAGGATTTCAACCGGGCCTTGCAGTCGCCCGAAGTGGCCTCGCGCCTGAAGGAGCAGGGGGTAAGCACCAAGGGCGGCTCGGCTCAGGCTTTCGCCGATTTTGTCGCGGCCGAGAACAAGCGCTGGGCGACGCTGGCCAAACAAGTGAACTTCCTGCCTGGCAGTTTGTGATGAGCATCCTGAACGGAGCCGATGCGCGCTTGCAGGCCCTGGGCCTGGCCTTGCCCCAGCCCACGCCGACTCACTATGCCTATTTGCCGGCGCTGCGGCACGGCGGCACGGTGTATGTTGCCGGGCAGATTCCGAAGCTCAGCGCGGACCAGTTGCTGGTTCAAGGCGCGGTTGGCGAGCAGGTCGGCGAAGCGCAGGCGCGCGAGGCCGTGCGCCTGTGCGTGCTGCATGCGCTGTCGTGGGTGGCCCATCACGCGCAGGGCAGCCTGGATGCGGTGGAACAGATACTGCGCGTCAACTACTTCTTCCAGGTGGGCGAGCGCGCCAGCACGCGGCTATCCGCCATTGCCGACTCCGGATCGGAACTGCTGGTCGCGATCTTCGGCCGCCAGGGCGAGCATCCGCGTTCGGTCATCGGCGTGCGCGAGCTGCCGCGCAACGCGCCGGTGCTGGTTAGTATGGACGTGGCCCTGGCGGTTGCGGACTCCTCGCGCGTGCCGGCAGGCTGACACCGCTGGCAGCCTCGTGACGCCTTGCTCAGCGCTTGGGCAACACGAACTCCACCCGCCGGTTCTGCGCCCGTCCTTACGGATTGTCCGCGCCATTGGCCAGCCGGTTCGACTGGATCGGTTGGGTATCGCCCAGTCCCTTGACGCTCAGCCGCGACTTGTCCACGCCGTGGCTTGCCAGCCATTGCGCCACCGCCTGGGCGCGGCGCAATGACAGGTCCTTGTTGTAGGACGCCGATCCCTTGGAATCGGTATGGCCTTCGATCGCGACCGTGCCGGCCGAGCTGGACTTGATCAGGCTGGCGATGTCCCGCAGCGTGGGTTCGGCGGCGGGGCGGATGGCGGTCTTGTCGAAATCGAACAGCACATCGCCCAGCATGGCGACGGTCACGGCATTCTTGTCCTGCCGCACCGACAGGCCGTCGTGGCGCGCGGCCAGGCCGTCAATCTGCGCGCTCAGATCGGACACGCCGCCGCTGGCGTCGGAAGGGAATCCCTTCAGGTCCAGGATGGTGGCCTGCAGATCCAGGATCTCGGCCTTGTAGGGTGGCTCCTGCGCCATGGAGCCGCTGGCGGCGGCCAGCAGAGTGGACGCGCCCGGGTAACCGGCCATGGCTAGCGGTCGGTGATCTTGATGGCGTCGAAGGTCTCGACGCTGGGTATCGTCAACGAGACCTCTTTGATCTCCTTGGGCGGGGCGGGGAATTTCCCCTGCCAGGAGCCGGCGATCGGGGCGTCCTTCTCGGTCCTGATCATCAGTTTGGGATTGGTCAACGGCTTGTCGTTGGAGTCTTTCAGCAGCAGATGCTTTTTGTTGCCGGCGACCACGTAGAAGCTGTTTTCATAATCGCTCTTGCTGATCTGCGGATAGAGCATCTCCGTCTTGCCCATGACGATGGGCTTGAACCGTACCTTGATGGACAGGATATCGCCGCTGCGCACCGCTTCGATCACCTGGCCCTCGGCGGCGCCGGAGTCGGTCAGGCCGGTGGCCAGGGGCGTGGGGGCGTTGGCCTGGGCTTGGGCAAACGCGGCCGGGCCGGCCGCCGCCAGGGTCATCAATGCGCCCAGCGCACAGGCGGCGGCGGTCTTTCTGATCGGAGTCACGATTAGCATCCTTTGTCGGTGAAAACCACTCAGGGCAAGACGGAAGGACCAGGACTCATTCTTTTGGCCCAGTCCAAAGTCCAACGCATGATGGTCCGACTTTCAGGCGCTTATTTCAGTTCGATGTTTTTCCAAGAAGTTACGGAATCTAGCTGGCGCGGGCGCTTAGCCGCCGCGGTGGCCGTGGTAACGCGGCGCGGCGACGCTGTGGGTGTTGTCCTTGTGCTGCGATCCGACCAGGGCCTTGCGCCGGGCTTCCTCGTGCTGATGGTCAGCACGGGCGCGTTCCTTGTCGGCCTGTGGGGCCGCGTGCGCGTCCGGTGCGGCCTGGGGAGGATTGGGATGGGGGGTCTTGGGCGTCATGGTGCGTACCTATGCAGGTGCCGCGGCATATGCCGCATTTCCACATTACGCCCGGTGTACGCGTTTCTCAAGCGGTGATTGCGGCGCTTTTTTTGATTGCGGCAGCGCAATGTTTGAGCAGTTGAAGGCGCTATGGCAGCACAATGGTCATGCGCTGTTTTCCTAGACGTCCGTCTTTCAGGAGAGCCTCATGTGCGACTGTTCCTCTTGCGCAAATCCCCCACAGTTCAATCGCCGCCGCCTGCTGTTCGGCGCCGCAGCCGTGGCGACGGCCGGCGCTTCGGGCTGGCTGGGCGATGCCCAGGCCGCCGTGCCGTCAAACGATATCGGTCCCGACGCGGCCTTGAAACGCTTGATGGCCGGCAATGCCCGCTACGCCGCCAACAAGCCGAACATGCGGGATTATTCCGCGGGGCGCGCAGCCCGCGCCGTGAAGCAGAAGCCCATCGCCGCCATCCTGGGCTGTTCGGACTCGCGGGTGGCGCCGGAACTGGCGTTCGACCAGGGGCCGGGCGACCTGTTCATCGTGCGCGTGGCCGGCAACTTCGTGAACGAAGACGGCCTGGCCAGCCTGGAGTACGGCACGCTGGTCTTGCGCGCGCCGCTGATCCTGGTGCTGGGCCACGACAACTGCGGCGCGGTGGACGCGACGGTGAAAGCGCTCAAGGACAAGACCGAGTTCCCGGGGCATCTGCCCGCGCTGGTGAATGCGATCAAGCCCGCCGTCGAACTTGCCAGCCAGTCGGGCGCGAAGGATCTGATGGCCGCGGCCGTCGCGGCGAATGTGCGCCTGGCGGTCGAGCGCCTGAAGACCGCGCAGCCGCTCTTGCAAGAGATGGTGCAGCAGAAAAAGCTGGGCGTGGTGGGGGGCGTGTACAGCCTGGCCACGGGCAAGGTGACCTTGGTCTGACGCCGGCCCAGGGCCGCCCGAATCACAGCGCCAGCCGGCCCTGGGCGGTGAGAATTGCTGAACTTTGATGACTCTTCCCTTCGTAATATCCCGTTTGAAAGGGTATTGAAAGGGGAAGAGACATGGGGGCGTGCAAAAAATGCGAGGCGATCGTGACCGACCGGCGCGATGCGCCCGGGCATGAGAACCTGATCAGCCTGGGCATGGTGAGATCGCCCGGCCAGACGCAGCGGAGCGTGCAGCACGAAGCGTTCACCTGTGCTTTGTGCGGCACGGACTGGGATTATCTCTACGACAAGCGCGACCCCGCTTCGGGGTGGCGCCGTTGCGGCTCTGATGCCGGCCTGCCGATCGAGGCCGCCGTGCAGCCTGTGGCAAGAGCGGTTGGCGCGGCCTAGCGCAAGCCGCCTTCATGCGGGCGGCTTTATCGTGCCGCGGCGTCGACGGCGGCGCCGTCCGCTGCTACATCTGCATCTTCTTCTTGCCTAGCAACGTCAGCGCCAGGCTGCGGCCCGTGCGCATGAAAGGATACAGCGCGGTCGACAGGCAAGGGTTGCGGAACACGGCGGCATTGACGCTGTTGAACAGGTCGTTGCCGGTGCTGATCAGCGCCAGCCGGTTGATGCAGTCCGCGCCCCAATAGTCCTGGCCGTCCAGGTGCAACAGCATGCCCTGGTTCAGGTCATACCCTTGCGCCTTGTAGGCCACCGCCAGGTCGGGATGGTCGCGCATGTTCAGCAGATCGATGGGGCCGACGGCCTTCTGCAATTGCAGCATCCGCACGTAGTTCGAGCAGAAAGGGCAGTCTCCGTCGTAGAGCAGAAAGTTCTTTGCGATGGCCATGATGCACCGTGTGGAAATGCGCGGGCGCGGAAAACGCGCCTGCCGCTTACTCCCCATTAAAACGCATATCGCTGGACGCGCCCACCGCCCGCACTACGGGTGCGCACGGGATGCGGGGCTTCAGCGCATCTGGCGCACGCCTTGGCCCAGGCGCCGGCGCAGCAGGTTGCGCAGCGTGACGCCGTCGGCGTAGCCGACCTGCGCCGCGACCTGTTCGAGCGACAGGCTGGTGGTCTTCAGCAAATGGGCGGCGCGCTCCACGCGCAAGTCCTGGAAATACGACAGCGGACTCTTGCCCAGCACCTCCTGCGTGCGGCGCGCCAGCGTGCGTTTGCTGGCGCCCAGTGCCTGCGCCGCGGCCTCCAGCGAGAATCCCTGCGCCAGATGCGCGCGCGCCCAGCGTTCAAACGCCTGCACCAGCGGCTCGGCATGCGTCAGGTGGTCGGTGATGGCATAGGCGGATTGCGCCGGCCGCTGGTCCACGATCAGATAGCGGGCCACCAGCGCGGCCAGCTCGGGACTGGCCTGGCGCACCAGCCAGAGCGCCATGTCCATGTGGCTGAGCGCCGCGCCTGCCGTCAGCAACGACGACGAGCGCACCAGCATGCGGCCGTCCTCCAGGTCCACCGCCGGATAGCGTTGCCTGAACAGGGGCGCCAGCCACCAGGTGGTAGTGGCCTTATGGCCGTCCAGCAGGCCCGACTCCGCCAGCACGAAGGTGCCGATGCAGGCCGCGGCGGTGTTCGCGCCGGGGGCGCGTTCCCGCAGCATCCGGCCGGCATCGCGCACGTCGGCGCGGGCCAGCGCGGGCACCAGCGTTTCGGGCATCTTGCAGCCGATGGCCGGGATGACGAGCCAGCCCGCGTCCGACGGGTCCGGGCTGCCTGAAATGGGTACGCGGAATCCCTGCGAGGTATGCACTCTGCGGCGCATGCCGACCACGCGCGCCTCGAGCGGCTGTACCGGTTCCGGCAACAGCGGCGACAGCTCGTTGGCCGTGGTGAACACGTCCAGGATGGCGGACAGGCCGGTATCGAACACGCCCTCCAGGGCCAGGATCTGGATTTTCATGGCAAGAATGCTATCAAAGATGTCAAAACCGCCAATATTAATCAGGCCGGCCCGGAGCCACAATGCCGCTGTCTGATCGTCGGCGCAAGCGTGCGCCGCGTGCAACCGGAGTGGTGCCTTGTCTATTGAAAATCTGCTTGCCCTGGCGGTGTTCGCCTTCGTGACCTCGGTTTCGCCGGGCCCCAGCAACGTCATGCTGATGACCTCGGGAGCGAATTTCGGCTTTGGCCGGACGCTGCCCCAGGTGCTGGGCATCACCGTCGGGTTTACCTTGCTGCTGTTGGGGGTAGGGCTGGGCCTGGGGGCGCTGTTCCAGGCTTGGCCGCCGTTGTCCGTGGCGCTGAAGATCGGCGGCGCGGCCTATCTGCTGTACCTGGCATGGCGCATCGCGCTGTCGCGCTCGATCGGCGCGGGGCAGGCATCGGCCAGGCCGCTGACCTTCATGGAATCGGCCTTGTTCCAGTGGATCAACCCCAAGGCGTGGATCGTGGCGCTGGCCTCGGTAGCGGTCTATGTCGACGCCGCGGCGCCCTGGATTTCACTGGGTTGGATGTGCCTGGTGTTCGCGCTGGTGAACTTGCCCAGCGTGTCGCTGTGGGCCGGCTTCGGCGTGGCGCTGCGCGGATTCCTCGCGCAGCCCGGACGCCTGAAATGGTTCAACATCGGCATGGGCGTGTTGCTGACGCTGACGCTGTGGCCGATGCTGCGTTGATGGCGTCAGCTCGCGGCGGCCTCGCCGGATCCGTGCCACGCTAATTGCATGGCGTAGCCGCGCACATCTTCAGGCCAGGCCGCGATCTGCTGCGCGAAACGCTCGCGGTCGCCGGCATACAGCGCCCGCGTCGCTTCCTCGAAACCAGGCAGGTTCCCGCCCATGCCGGACATGTAGCGGTAGGCGGCCTCCTGGCGTTCGCGCTGGCGGTCCTGCGCCTCGTTGTCGCGGCGGGCCTGTTCCACCAGCTTGCGCAAGGCGACCGAAGCGCCGCCGGGCTGCGCACCCAGCCAGTCCCAATGGCGCGGAAGCAGGGTCACCTCGCGCGCCACCACGCCCAGCTTGGGGCGGCCCCGGCCGCGCGGCTGCGTTTCGTCGGCTGCCGCTTCGGCGGCCAGGCCGGATGCCAAGGGCGCGGGCTCGGCCCGGGCGCCATGGCGTTGCGCAATGGCGGCATCGTCGCCTCTCAGGTCCAGGTCGACCTGCTTGCCGGTCTGATCGTCGAACACCAGGATGGAAGCGTCGCTGCCCGCGTCCATGGCCCGTTTGACGGCGAGCGCCACGTCGGCCAGGGCGCCGGCGGCCAGCATGCGGTGGCCGGCGAAGGCGGTGTGTGGATCGGTGGGTTGGGGGGCGGATGGTTGATTCATGTTTTTGTCCGGGTGAAAATTACAGATGAATTATGATCCGGGTAAAAATACAAGTCAATACATCCGGGTAAAAATATTGCGAGGCGGCAAAAGGCCGCTTCGGCGCGCAGAAATATCCCCGAGAACCTAGGGTCAACACCTAGGCAAAACACCCAAGCGGCGTATAATCTTGCTTTGCGCCCGGAGTTACCCATGCGTCTCGTACAAAAAGCGCTCACCTTCGACGATGTGTTGCTGGTGCCTGCGTATTCCGAGGTCCTGCCTCGCGACACTTCCCTGGCTACGCGCCTCACTCGCAACATCAGCCTGAACATCCCGCTTGTGTCCGCCGCCATGGACACCGTCACCGAATCGCGTCTGGCCATCGCCATGGCACAAGAGGGCGGCATCGGGATCATCCACAAGAATCTGTCCGCGGACGCCCAGGCGCGTGAAGTCGCCCGCGTCAAGCGCCACGAATTCGGCATCGTGATCGATCCGGTCACAGTCACCCCCCAGATGAAAGTGCGCGACGCCATCGCGTTGCAGCGCCAGCATGGCATCTCGGGCCTGCCGGTGGTCGAAGGGCGCAAGCTGGTCGGCATCGTCACCAACCGCGACCTGCGTTTCGAAGAAAACCTGGACCAGCCCCTGCGCAACATCATGACGCCGCAGGAACGCCTGGTCACCATGAAGGAAGGCGCCACGCTGGAAGAGGCGCAGTCCCTGATGCACAAGCACCGCCTGGAGCGCGTGCTGATCGTCAACGACGGCTTTGAACTGCGCGGCCTGGCCACGGTCAAGGACATCGTCAAGAACACCGAACACCCGATGGCCAGCAAGGACGCCCAAGGCCAGCTGCGCGTGGGCGCTGCGGTCGGCGTGGGCGCCGGCACCGAAGAACGCGTGGAAAAGCTGGTTGCGGCAGGCGTCGACGTGCTCATCGTCGACACCGCTCACGGCCATTCCAAGGGCGTGCTGGAAGGCGTGCGCTGGGTCAAGCAGAATTACCCCAAGGTTGAAGTCATCGGCGGCAACATCGCCACCGCCGCCGCCGCGCGCGCGCTGGTCGAATACGGCGCCGACGGCGTCAAGGTCGGTATCGGCCCCGGCTCCATCTGCACCACCCGCATCGTCGCGGGCGTGGGCGTGCCGCAAATCCATGCCATCTCCGAAGTCGCCAAGGCGCTGGAAGGCACGGGCGTGCCCCTGATCGCCGACGGCGGCATCCGCTACTCGGGCGACGTCGCCAAGGCCCTGGCGGCCGGCGCTTTCGCCTGCATGATGGGCGGCATGTTCGCCGGCACCGAAGAAGCGCCTGGCGAAGTTGTGCTGTTCCAGGGCCGTTCGTACAAGTCCTACCGCGGCATGGGCAGCCTGGGCGCCATGACGGACGGCTCCGCCGACCGCTACTTCCAGGATCCGTCCAACAACGCCGACAAGCTGGTTCCCGAAGGCATCGAAGGCCGCGTCCCCTACAAGGGCAGCGTGCTGGCCATCATTTACCAACTGGTCGGCGGCATCCGCGCCTCGATGGGCTACTGCGGCTGCGCCACCATCGACGACATGCGCACCAAGACCGAATTCGTGGAGATCACCTCCGCGGGCGTGCGCGAGTCCCACGTGCACGACGTACAGATCACCAAGGAAGCGCCCAACTACCGCGCCGACTGATCCGTACAGTCAACTACAATGTCATGCATCGCGCACCGGCAGAACCGCAACATGAATCAGCGGTTCTGCCGGTGCGGTTTTATTTACTGCGGTTTTATTCTTTACCGGTAGAGTCTCCATGCACCAGCGCATCCTCATTCTCGACTACGGTTCGCAAGTCACCCAGCTGATCGCCCGCCGCGTCCGCGAAGCCGGCGTCTATTCCGAAGTGCACCCCGGCGACGTCGACGACGCCTTCGTGCGCGACCAGGTGGCGCAAGGCTTGAAGGGCATCATCCTGTCCGGCAGCCACGCTTCTGCCTACGAAGAAGGCTCCATGCGCGTGCCGCATGCGGTGTTCGAGCTGGGCGTGCCCGTGCTCGGCATCTGCTACGGCATGCAGTCCATGGCGCAGCAGCTGGGCGGCGTGGTCAGCTACTCCGACCACCGCGAATTCGGCTACGCCGAAGTCCGCGCCCACGGCCACACCAAGCTGCTGGAAGGCCTGGAAGACTTTGCCACCGCCGAAGGCCACGGCATGCTCAAGGTCTGGATGAGCCACGGCGACAAGGTCACCCAGCTGCCCCCGGGTTTCAAGGTGATGGCTTCCACGCCGTCCTGCCCCATCGCCGGCATGGCCGACGAAGACCGCAAGTTCTACGCCGTCCAGTTCCATCCCGAAGTCACGCACACCGTCCAGGGCAAGGCCATGCTGGCCCGCTTCGTCAACGAGATCTGCGGCTGCGAAGGCGACTGGAACATGCCCGACTACGTGGCCGAAGCCGTCGCCCGCATCCGCGAGCAGGTCGGCACGGACGAAGTCATCCTGGGCCTGTCGGGCGGCGTGGACTCCTCGGTAGCCGCGGCGCTGATCCACAAGGCCATCGGCGACCAGCTCACCTGCGTGTTCGTCGACCACGGCCTGCTGCGCCTGGACGAAGGCAAGCAGGTCATGCAGACCTTCGCCGAAAACATGGGCGTGAAGATCATCCACGTCGATGCCACCGCCCAGTTCATGGGCAAGCTGGCCGGCGTGGCGGATCCGGAAGCCAAGCGCAAGATCATCGGCCGCGAATTCGTCGAAGTGTTCCAGGAACAGGCCGGCAAGCAGCAAAGCGCCAAGTGGCTGGCCCAGGGCACGATCTACCCTGACGTCATCGAATCCGCTGGCGCCAAGACCGGCAAGGCCACCTCCATCAAGTCGCACCACAACGTGGGCGGCCTGCCGGACACGCTGAACCTGCAACTGCTGGAGCCGCTGCGCGAACTGTTCAAGGACGAAGTCCGCGAACTCGGCGTGGCCCTGGGCCTGCCGCCGCAGATGGTCTACCGCCATCCGTTCCCCGGCCCCGGCCTGGGCGTGCGCATCCTGGGCGAAGTCAAGCACGAGTACGCCGAACTGCTGCGCCGCGCCGACGCGATCTTCATCGAAGAACTGCGCAACACCAAGGACGAGGCCAGCGGCCTGACCTGGTACGAGCTGACCTCGCAAGCGTTCGCCGTGTTCCTGCCGGTGAAGTCGGTGGGCGTGATGGGCGACGGCCGCACCTACGAATACGTTGTGGCGCTGCGCGCGGTGCAGACGTTCGACTTCATGACCGCTGATTGGGCGCCGCTGCCGCATCCGCTGCTGGCTCGGGTTTCTTCGCGCATCATCAATGAAGTGCGCGGGATCAATCGCGTGGTGTATGACGTGTCGAGCAAGCCGCCGGCGACGATCGAGTGGGAATAATCCCGCGAATTTCGCGGCATTAAAAAAGGCGCTTCGGCGCCTTTTTTTCACCCGCTCAACCAGCCAAATCCGGCGGCGTCAGGCGTTGCTCGTTCAAGTAGCTCGATTCCCGCGCAAGCGCGGCCGGCGTGAGCTGGATCTCTCCTTGTTCTGAAAAGATCTCCAGTATCCAGTTTACGAAGCAGCGCACCCGTACTGACAGGTGCCTGGAGCTGGGGTAGACGATATGAACCGGCCTGGCGGAAAAGTGCCATTCCGGTAGCACGGGTACGAGCTTTCCAGACCGGACGAACCCTGCCACGGCAAACGGGGCGCCCGGGCAGACGCCGCTACCCGCCATGCATGCCGAAATCGCGACATCAGGTTCATCGAACTGCATACCGTCGCCAGATGGCAGCACAAAGCGGTTGGCGCCCGATTCCAGTTCCCACATGAAGGGATTGCGTTCCTTGCCGCTGAACCAGCTCAGGCGTCTGAGTTGAGACAGGGCGTCCGGGGTGTCGACGCGGCCTGCGGCGGCCAGGTAGCCGGGCGAGGCGTACAAGCCCATCTGGATGTCGCAAAGATGGCGGGCGATCATGCTGGAATCCTTGAGCAAGCCACCCCGAATCGCGCAATCGATGCCGTCCTCAAGCAGATTGCTGATCCGGTCCGAACCGCTCAGGCGCAGTTGGATTTTCGGGTAGCGCGCCTGGAAGGCGTGCAGCCGTGGCGCGATCACCCATCTTGCGACGGTGATCAGGGAATCCACCCGCAGCCGGCCCATGGGCGTCGCCGTTCCCCCGCTTAGCGTGGCTTCCACTTCGTCAATCTGTTGCAGCAGGGCCTGGCACTTGTCGAAGTAGGCGGCGCCGTCGTCCGTGAGGCTGAGGGCGCGGGTAGTGCGGTGGAGCAATCGCACGCCCAGATGCTTTTCCAGGTCGCTGATGCGCTGCGAAACGCGTGCTTTCGGCAGCCCCATGGCGTCGGCCGCACGGGTGAAACTTCCAGCATCCACCACCTTCACGAAGGTGGCCATCGCGGTGAGCTTGTCCATATATTGTTCACAAATATTGAACTAAGCATGATTTTGAACCATATTTTTCTTTTTTGCACCGCCAATTACGATTCTTCCCATCCACTTCACACACATGGGATGCCGAAATGTCAAAACCTGTCGTTGTTTACTTCTCCGGATATGGCCACACCAAGCGCGTAGCGCAAGCGGCGGCGGAGGGCGCGCAGGCCGCGCTGGTCGAAATCGATGTTGACGGCAACATTGCCGAGGCCGCTTGGGACCAACTGGACGCAGCGAAGTCCATCATCTTCGGCGCACCCACGTATATGGGCTCGGTGCCTTGGCAGTTCAAGAAATTCGCGGATGCCACCTCCAAGCGATGGTTTGTCCGCCAATGGCAGGACAAAGTCTTCGGCGGCTTCACCAATAGCGCCAGCCTGAATGGCGACAAGCAGGTTTCCCTGATCATCATGCAGACGCTGGCGTCCCAGCACGGCGGCATTTGGGTAAGCCTGGGGTTGGCCCCCGCCAATACCTCGGCCGCCACCCGCGCGGACATCAACAACCTGGGCGGATCCGTCGGCGCGCTGGTGCAGTCGCCTTCTGACATGGACGCTCAAGGCATTCCCGGCGGAGACCTTGAAACCGTGAAGCTCTACGGTGCCCGCGTGGCGCAAATCGGGCAGCGGCTTCACGCCTGAGCGGCAGGCCGCCGATCACGCATGCCCAAGGGAACGCTCCCTAGTGGCATCAAACCCGGGTCTGGACAAAACGTTCAGGCCTGCAAACAACCTTTAGCGAATCCAACCATGAAACTGTATTACTCCCCTGGCTCCTGCTCGCTGGCTGTTCACATCGTGCTCCGGGAAGCCAATCTGCCCCATGAATTGGCCAAAGTCGATCTATGGAAGCACAAGACCGCATCGGGTGGCGACTACTACCTGATCAATCCGAAGGGCTCAGTGCCCGCCCTCGAGTTCGACGGTGGCCTGCTGACGGAAGGTCCGGCCATCACCCAATACCTTGCGGACCACTACGCGCCAGCATTGGTGCCCGCCAACGGCACGCTGGAACGGGCATGTCTGCAAGAGATGCTGAACTACCTGTCTTCGGAATATCACAAGTCGTTTACGCCGCTGTTCTACCTGGCTCCCTCGGACGATGCGACGGACGCGCAGCGCCCGGTCATTGCCAAGTTGGCCTACCTGAACAGCGTGCTGGAAGATGGCCGTGCGTATCTGATGGGTGACGCCTTCAGCGTTGCAGATGCCTACCTCTTTGCCCTTACGCGCTGGTGCGTCAAGTTCAGGATTTCGCTCGACGCGTTCTCGGCGTTCAACGGCTACATGGCTCGCGTCGAGGCACGTCCGGCGGTCAAGGCCGCGCTCCAGGCCGAAGGGCTTGAAGACCAATACGGCCGGCGTTGATGTGATCGGGAGACGAGGGTGTCCATGCGATTTTCCAAAGACCACTATTGGGTTTACGTCCTTGAAACCTCCTATGCGCAGCAAACCATGGTGGCCGTCGTGGGAGTCACCCCCAAGGCGCTGGAAGGTCTGGGCGACCTGATTTCCGTGACGCTTCCAAACATCGGAGAGACCTTTGCGCAGGGCGCTGCCGCCGCCTCGGTCGAGTCAGCCAAGACGGTTTCAGATGTGTACCTGCCCGTCTCAGGTGAGATCGTCGAGGTCAATGCGGCCATGCGTGACAACCCGACGCTTGCCAACACGGACCCTCTTGGCGCCGGATGGTTTTTCAAGGTCAAGGTCAGCGACCCAGGCGAACTGGATGCGCTGCTTGATGAGCCGGCGTACATGCAGTCGGTGGGAGCGGTTCCCCGGTAGCCGAATGCGGACTGTGGTCAGAAGGCCGAGGCCCGATAGACCTCCTGGCCGCCCACGTAAGTGGCCAGCGCAGTGAGGTCTTTCACCTCGGCGGCCGGGATGTCCAGGTAGTCGCCGGAAAGCACCACGAAATCGGCCAGCTTGCCCGCCTCGATGGATCCCTTGATGGCTGCTTCGTCGGTCAATATGGCGTTGTTGATGGTCATCAGCCTGAGCACGGCGTCGCGCGAAGAGACCGCCTCATCGGCGCCATAGACGTCGTCCGAAATGGTATCGCGCGTCAGGAAGTGATACATGGCCCAGAACGGGTTGACCGGAATGACGGGGGAATCGGTGCCTCCCGCCAGCATGAAGCGTTGATCCAGGTAGGTTTTCAGCGGTGTCACCCGCGCTGCGCGTTCGGCGCCCCAGTAGCGTTTGAGCACGGGCGCGGCAAGATAGAGATGGTCCTGGACCGACAGGCGCAGATTCATGGCGCGGATGCGCGGATACTGGTCTGGCCGGGTAATGAACGCGTGCTCGATAGTCCAGCCGTCGCGCGTGAGGTCATGTTCCGCATTGGCTTTCTCGAACCCCTGTAGCACCTGGTCCACGCCGGCATCGCCCACCGCATGGACAGCCGCGCGCCAACCGGCGCGGTTGATCTCCGCTACGTATTCGTCGAAGACCGCCTGCGGAATGGTCTGCAGGCCGTAATAGGTTCCGCCCTTGCCCATGGCGCCTGCATAGGGGCGCGTCATGCGCCCGCCTTCGAAGCCCCCATCCACGCTGATCTTGATGCCCCATACCTTGACCCATTCATCGCCTTCGTTCTGTTTGATGCCCGCATCGACAACGCTGGAACGGAAATCGGCAAGGCCGGCGGGGCGGAACAGAATGCTGTAGCGCACGGTCGCCCGGCCGCTGTCGCGTAGCGCCTGGAACTGCCGGTAGGCAGCGACAGTCGTGCCGGGGATGCGGATGCTGGTGAGCCCATACTCATTGAGCTTGCGTTGCTGTGCTTCGAGGGTGGCGAGGGTGATGGGGCGAGCTGGCGGCAGCGCGGCCAGCCGCTTGGCGTTGCCGGTGAGTTCGCCGGTCAGGCGTCCGGACGCGGCGCGGGGGACGGAGCCCCCCGGAGGCACCGGCGTCGCTGCCGTAATGCCGTATTTGGACAAGGCCGTGTTGTTGAGGAAATAGCTATGGCCGCCCCGCACGAGTATGACGGGAACGCCGGGCGCCGCTGTTTCCAGTTCGTCGGCGGTGGGCAGCCTCTGCTCCTTGAGTTGGGCTTCGTGCCAGTCGCTATTGGAGATCAGCACTTCACCTGGGGCCGCGGTCTTGGCGGCTTCGGATACCTTGCCGAGCAACTGCGCCAGAGACCTGGTTGCGGACAGGTCGATGCCGGGGCCGCCTCCGACCGCGTGCAGATGCGAATCGGCCAGGCCAGGAATTACCGTGCGTCCCTTGAGGTCGATGACCCGGGTGGCGGGACCTGCATGGGACATGACGCTGTCACTCGTGCCGACGGCGAGAAACTTGCCGTCCTTGACGGCCAGGGCCTGGGCGACGGAGGAGCGCGCGTCGACCGTGACCACCTTGCCGTTGATGAAGACGGCGTCGGCAGCCGCCGCGGGCGTGCGGGGTGCGCCAGCTCCCGAGCAGCCTGCGATCGAGGCGGCCAGAATGGCTGCTCCCGCGATTTTCCCTGCACAGATTGCATCGGCGATCTTGCTCATGGGCTGCTCCGTTCCGGTGGGTATTGATGGGCGTTAGTTTCTGATATGAAATATTTAAGTGTCAAATAAAATTCATACGACTACGCCCGGATCGTCGAAGTGAAAATGGTTCGTGGCAGGGACGTCGCCCCTTGTGGGCGCCTTGTCCGTGCCGTTGTTCTCAAAAATTGAACTCAGAGTTACTTTTTCGCCGTGTTTTTTGCGCATCCCATCTCAATTAGGATCATGTCATTCACAGCCCCATGAGGTGAGGACATGTTTAGAGCAGTTGCGACAACGGCGTTGCTGATGGGGGCGGGCATGGCGGCCGCCATGGCGCAGGAGTTGCCCAACTCTCCGATGGCGCTGACGAGAACCTTCGAGCAGCGGTTCAACGCGCGCGACCTCGATGGCCTTGCTGCGCTGTACCGGAAGGACGGCACGAGCACCGACGTGGCCACTCGCCGACCAGACGGCAAGTGGCTATATGCCATCGATAACCCCCGGGGTCTGGAGGCGACGGCGCAATGATGAACTGCGATTCGGAGAAGGGCGCTTGCGCCTTGCCGCTGTCTGACGATATGCCGGCGCGCAGATCCACCGATGCCCGGCTTGGGTGGGTCGTCTATTATGTCGGAGACCCGATGTGCTCCTGGTGCTGGGGCATGGCGCCGGCCATAGAAAGGATCGCATTGTTCTGCCAGGCCGAGGGAGTGCCCTTCAAGCTGACCGTGGGCGGCCTGCGGGTGGGCGGCGGCGACCCTTGGGACGAGAATTTCAAGCGTTTCCTGCGGCACGAATGGAGCCACATTGCCAAGGTGACCGGACAGCCGTTCGGCTTCGATCTGCTCGACAGGACCTATTTCAACTACGACACGGAGCCGCCATGCCGGGCGGTCGTGGTTGCGGAGAGGATGGCATCCGCGCGCGGCCTGCCTGCCATGACCAAGCTGGCATTCTTCGCTGCGGTGCAGCGCAAGTTCTATGTTGAGGGGCAGGATCCCGCTCAGGCCGACTACTACCGCGAGCCTTGTGCGCACGCGGGCCTGCCGTTTGGTGAGTTCCGTGATGCTTTCACCTCGGCCTTCGCCCGGCATGACGTGGCGCAGGATTTCGCCTTGAGCCGTCGCCTGGGAGTGCGCGGGTTTCCCTCGCTGCTGCTGGAGGGGCCAAGCCAGGTCACTGTTCTTGCCACGGGGGCCATGGACGTCGCGGCCATCCTCGCCCGCTTGAGGCAGGCAGTTCCCATAGGCGCCGTCCAGGCATGAACCGCAAGACAGGCCCTTGCGTCCAGTACCGCTCATCGAGGTGTCGGCAATGAACAATAGCGTCCTCCCTGGCTTGATGCATGTGGATCACGTGGCGCTGACCGTCCCGGATCTGGATCGCGCCGTCGATTTCTACCGTGATGTCATGGGTGCCGTGGAGCTCTATCGTCTGGGGCCTTTCGACGCGGCAAGCATGCCGCGTGGTCCGGACGGCGCCGATTGGACCGAAGCCCACCTGCGCGTGCCTGGCGCACGCCTGCAACTGGTCATGCTGGCGCTCGGCAGCAACCTGATGCTGGAGCTGTTCAGGTACGAGCTTCCCGGTGATGCGCGTCAGATTCCTCCCCGGAACTGCGATCTCGGGGCGAACCATATCGCATTCAAAGTGGCGAGCATGGATGCTGCTCTTGCCCATTTGCGGCGGGCCGGCGTCGCGACGATGGCCGGGCCTGTGGCCGTGACCTCTGGCCCGTGCGCGGGGTTGCGCATCAACTACTTCCTCGATCCCTTCGGCAATCAGCTTGAGCTGGTGGAGTATGGGGAGCTGCCCTTCATGCGCGACACCACGGCGGCGTTGTACGCCCGGGGCGCAGGCCACCAAGAGCGGAAGCGCGGATGATGCCGGATGAGGTCGACGCCATCATCGTGGGCAGCGGCATCAATTCGCTGGTGTGCGGCGCACTACTGGCGCGCCGGGGCTGGCGTGTCGCCATTCTGGAACGCAACACGCGGCCCGGCGGCTGCATCGTCAGCGAAGAATTGTTCCCCGGCTACGTGCACGACCTGCTGTCCACGTCCTATCCTTTGTTCACCAGCGGTCCCGCATATGCCGAGCTGAGCCGCGACCTGCACGGGGAGGGGCTTGAATTCGTGCAGAACGGCTATGCCACGGGCGTGATTCGGCCCGATGGGCGGTTCTTGGCGTTCAAGCAAGACATCTCCGATACCGTCCAGCGATTGAACACGGCTTGCGCGGGTGACGGGGACACCTTCGGCCGTGAGGCCGAGCGCCTGTTCGGGGCCGACGCGGGCCTGACGTTCGGCTTGTTGGGACAGGATCCCTACAGCTGGCGGACCATGCGGGAAGTCGTGAGCGTGGGCATGCGGCGGGGTGTGGACGGGTTGGCAGAATTTGGCGCCCGCGGCATAGAGAATCTGCGCCGCTGGAGCGACCGCGAGCTGCGCGGCGAGTTGTTCCGCACGGCTCTTGCGCCCTGGCCCTTGCATATGGGCATGGGTCCGGACGATGCTTGCTCGGCCCTGATCGGCAAGACGGTGTTTGCATCGATCATCGCCAACGGCATTCCCCTGGTGCGAGGCGGAAGCGCCAAGATCGTCGAGGCTTTCTGCCGGTTGATCGCACGGCACCATGGCGTGGTGCACGTCGACACCGATGTCGAGCGCATACTCTTCGACGGCGCGCGGGCCGTGGGGGTGGCTGCGAACGGACAGGTCTGGCGCGCGCGGCGGGCGGTGGTGTGCAATGTGACGCCGACCCAGCTTTACGGCCGTCTGGCGCCGAACGCGCCGGCGCAGTGGCATAAGCGCGCCCACGCCTATCGCTACGGAAGGGGCTGCATGCAGATCCATTTCGCTTTGTCGGCCCCGCCATCATGGCCGGATTCAGAGCTTGCGCAGGTTCCGCTATTGCATCTGGCCCAGAGCCTCGAAGCCGTGTCCATGGCGGTGGCCCAGGCGAACAACGGTTTCCTGCCCGCGAGGCCCACGCTCGCAATTTCCCAGCCGGCTGCCATCGACGCCACCCGTGCGCCCGCAGGCGGCGCCATTCTGTGGATCCAGATGCAGGACATGCCGGCCACGCTTACGGGCGATGCGACGGGTGAAATCCAGGTACCCGCCGACGGCAAGTGGAACGACGCCGTGCGGGAACGCATGGCCGACCGGGTGCAGCGGCTGCTGGAAGAAGTACTGCCGGGCTTCGCTGCCACCGTGGTTGGCCGCCGCGCATACTCGCCGGCCGACCTGGAATCGCTGAATTGCAATCTGGTGGGCGGGGATCCCTATTCGGGCATTTGCACACCCGATCAGTACTTCTGGCTGCGCCCATTTTCCGGGGTCAGCGGTAAGCGAGGGCATGCCACGCCCTGGAGCAACGTGCATCACATCGGGGCGTCCACGCATCCGGGCCCAGGCTTGGCTGGTGGATCCGGCTGGATGGTGGCGAAGCGCCTGCTGCGCTAAAGGCGGCAGGCGCCGCAAGGCCGAGTGGATCAGGGTCTGGCTGCGGTCCCGCGTAGTTGACTGGGCGTCGCGCCGTATTTGCGCAGGAAGCGGCGGCCGAAGTAGCCGGCATCCTTGAAACCGCAACTGAACGCGATCTCCTGGATGGAGCGGTGACGCTGGTTCAGGTTCAGCAATTGGCACCGGGCGCGTTCCAGGCGTTCGTCTTCTATCCATTTGTGCAGCGTCGTCCCCGTGGCGGCGAATACGCGATGCAGGTAGCGGATGGAGATACCCACCAACTCGGCGATGCGGCTCGTCGACAGATCCGGATCGGAGAGATGGGCGAGGGCCATCGTTCTGATGCGCCTGATCAGGTGGTCATGCGAGCGGCCCAGCGGAACCGCGGAGCCATCCTGGGTTTCCGATTCGGCGACCAGATCGAGCAACGCGGAGGTGAGCGAATGGCCGATCGGTGGAATCTGGTCGGTCGTCTCCGCTGCCACGGCCTGCAGCAGGCGGGAGGCCAGCCCGCTGGTGCCTCGCGCGCCGCTGAATACACGCCCGCACATCGTATCGGTGGTGAGGCCGCGCAGCATGAACTCATGCCGGGGAACACGCATGACCAGGCGTCTGGCCGAACTGTTGGCTTCGATCCGGTATGGCAGGGTGCTGTCCACTATCGTGAAATCGCCCCGCTGGAGCGGCATCTCGCGGTCCAGGTGCTTCATGTGCACCCGGCCGTCGAGATGGACTGCAAGCAGGAAATCGGTCTGCCGGTCGCGTGCGATATCTGCCGGGCCGCGCTCGATGCTGACGGAGTCGTAGTCGACGAGCGAGTATTCGAGGAACCCGACCTTTCCCTGTTTGATCTTCGCGTTGAAACCGTCTGTCACGGTCCGGCGCACCGAAATTTCCGCGACGCGGCATACGGCGAGCCGGAACACTTCGAAGCGCCTGCCCGGCGTGAGAAGTTCGGTGTCGAGTATGGTCTGCATCTTGTTCGATCCATGGGGCCGCAGGCAGCAAGTCGCGCTTGGGTGTCGCCGCAGCGTCGGCACGTCAGGTGCAGCAGCGGGAACGGGCACGAGGCAGATTAGCGTTTCCGTACCTTGCGGTCCAGCGCGTGTAAACGCGCTGCCGCTATCGGACCCGCTGCATGCGTGTTGGTTCGGCACCGCGGAATGTGGCCCCACGCGTCCAGTCGCGGCAGCGAGTGCACGAAAGTCCGCAAGATCATGCACTTTCTCCAACTTTCTTCCCTTCTGGCTTTGCTACTTTTTTCCTGATGGGCGCAAGAGCCGGTTTCATGCCGGCGCGCGGCCGCTAACCAGGGAAGGAACGGACATGAAATTGATACAGGACAGCGACGAAGTCGAAACATCGATGCAAGGCATCGCCCATCGGACGATCGCATCGCATCGAGACGGCCTGACCGGCCTCTCGGTCTGGCATCAGAAGATAGCCGTGGGGATGGCGACGCCGGACCACTGGCATGAATGCTCGGAAGTGATCGTGTGCGAGCAAGGCAGGGGCAGGGTCGAGTCGGACGAGGGCTCGCTGCGCTTCTCAGCGGGGATGAGCGTCGCCATTCCTGGCTGTGTGGTTCATCAGATATTCAACGATGGCCAGGACACGCTGGTGATCAGAGGCATACTCGCGGCCTCGCCGGTGGAGGTGTTCCATCCCGACGGCGAACCCTTGCCCTTGCCCTGGATCAGCTGAAGAAGAAATCCTTGGCGGCGTTCTATTGATGCCGCATCCAGCGGCGTCGAGAGCGCGGCTGAAATCGAAACAGGAGAGCAGGGTGAGGATGACATTTGGTGATCGGCTGGTCGACCTTCTACTCGAGGAGAAAGTCGAGGTGATTTTTTCCCAGGGGGATCTGAGCCTGGTGGAGATCCAGAAATGCGCGCAGCAGAAGGGCATCCGGCTCGTTGGCCCGCGCCATGAGCAGGTGGCGGCCTTCATGGCTTCGGGCTATTACTGCATGACGGGCCGCATGCAGGTGGCCATGGGGGCCATGGGGCCGGGCGTTTCCAACATGCTCTCGTCCGCTGTCTGTGCGGCGCAGGAGAACATTCCTCTCCTGCTTATCGGTTCGCGCAGGCAATCCTCCACCAATCTTGCCGTGCGCCGCAACAGGTGGCTGTATGCGCCGATGCTCGAAATGTTCCGCGTGCCGTGTAAATTCGTGGCGTCCATCGACACGCCTGGGCATCTGGACGACATCGTCAGGGAAGCATTCCGACAGGCGTGGGCAGGCACGCCGGGGCCTGTGTATCTGGAATTCGACTATTCCATCCAGGACATGAAATGGGATTTTCCGCCCCTGGAAAGCCCGGCGCGCTATCGCGCACAGCCTCGCGCCGCTGACGCCGCCAGTATGGATAAGGCTTGCGACCTGATACGGAGCGCTCGCAAGCCCATCCTGATGGCTGGACCTGGGGTCGTTAGGAACCGCTTGCACGCCGAGTTCCGCAAACTGGCCGATCTGGTCGCGGCGCCCGTGCTGACTTCGCTTGGCGGCTCCGGCGCGGTTCCCGAGAGCGATGGCAGGTACTTGTTCCAATTCAGCGAAGCGGGCAGAGAGGCGATAGAGAAGTCCGACCTCCTGATCGGGATCGGAACCAATCTCCCCGAAATGGACGGCTATGGGCGTCACGGGCAATTCGCCGCAGGTGCGGGAGCGGACCGCAAGATCCTGGTGCTGGAGACCGACCCCGGCATGGTAGGTGTGAACCGCTGCGCAGATCACGCGGTGGTGGGAGACCTGGCGCTGACTTTGCGTCAGCTTGTCGCCGGACTGGAACGGGCAGGAGGGGCGGCTGCATGGGGAGAGTTATCGCGATTGCGGGCCGGGTACGAAGCGGAGCGCGAACGCCTGGCCGCGGCCATTCCCGAATCCGAGCAGATTCATCCGTCCCGGCTCATGCTGGAGGCTCGCAAGGCCGTTCCCGACGACGCCGTCATCGTGTTGGACGGCGGCCTTACCATCCTTCACAAGATGGCGTTCTTCGAGCAGCGCAGCAGCGATTTTCTCTACACTTCCACTTTTTCGCACCTTGGCTCCGGCCTGGGTTATGCCCTCGGCGCGCAGCTTGCCGCCGGCTCGCGGCGGCGCGTCTGCCTGCTGACGGGCGATGGGGCGCTGGGCTTTCATCTGGCGGAGTTCGAAACGCTGGTCCGACACCAACTTCCCGTGGTGGTCATCGTCAACGATGATCGCGCGCTGGGCGCGGAAATGTCGTCTCACATGCAGCATGTCGGCCATGCCATCGAGGCCACGTTCAGCCCCGTTAGATACGACCAGATCGCGCGCGCCATGGGAGGGCATGGCGAATACGTGCAGGAAGCGCAGGAGATTGTCCCGGCCGTTCAACGCGCCTTCTCCGCCGGAAAGCCCGCGTTGGTTCAGGTCATCACCGACCAGAAAGCCAGCTACATGGGCGCTCCCCCCTACCTGGATGCCTTGGCGGGATGGCTGGGGAACGACGCCTTGTCGCCGTCCGGACTCCTCTGATCAAGGGCCCTCGACCATGACCATAACCATGGAACACGAACTGTCCGAGGCGTTGGGCAGGCAGAAGAAGTCGTTCATGCGCGCGGGTTATCCTGCTCTCGATGTCCGGCTCGACCGTCTCAGGCGGTTGGCCAACGTGCTGGATCGGAACCGGAACGAAATCGTGGAAGCGGAAGCGGCCGATTTTGGCGGACGCAGCCGTTTCCTGAGCCATTCCGCGGACATCCTGGGGGGACTCGAGATCATCCGTCACACCTCGGACCAACTCGGCGAGTGGATGAAAGCGCAGCCACTCGACGTCGGCGATCCGGATGTCGACGTGGAGCTCAGTTTCGCGCCGCTTGGGGTGGTGGGCGCCATGACACCTTGGAACGGACCTGTCCTTATCAGCTATCTCGCCTTGGTGGGGATATTGGCGGCGGGCAACCGTGCAATGATCAAACTGCCGGAATTGACTCCGTCGACCTCCAGCCTGCTCGCCAGGGAACTGGGCAGGGAGTTCGACGCCGCTGAAGTTCTGGCGGTACAGGGCGGGGCCGACGTCGCGGCGGCCTTCAGCCGTTTGCAGTTCGACCATCTGCTTTTCACGGGGTCGACTGAAACCGGCAGGAAGGTCATGATGGAAGCGGCAAAGAACCTGGTGCCGGTCACCTTGGAGCTGGGAGGAAAGTGTCCGGTCTTCGTCGGCAGGAGCGCGGACATCGACATGACGGCCGCGCGTCTGGCCCACGGGAAGTTGCTGTTCGCGGGGCAGGTATGCGTGACGCCGGACTATGTGCTGGCGCCGCGGCAGGTGGCGGAGCGCCTGGCCGAAGGGATACTCGCGCACGCGCAACAACTTTATCCCTCGATTGCTGGCAACGACGATTACTCCGCCATCATCAGCGACAAGCACTACGCCCGCTTGCAGGGCCTGGTGGACGATGCCGTGGCGAAAGGCGCGAGCGCGAAGCAGCTGCACGGCGCGCGAGCGCGCCTGGCGGGATCGCGGCAGTTCCCGTTGACGCTGTTGCTGGAGACGAGCGCCTCGATGGCAGTCATGCGCGAGGAAATTTTCGGCCCCATTTTGCCTGTCATCGGTTGCGACTCCTTCGAGGAGGCTGCCCGATATGCCCAGTCGCTGGCTCGTCCTCTAGCATCCTATTATTTTGGCGATGACCCCGAGGAAATACGCTGGCTGCGGGAGAACTTCCTGGCTGGGTCGCTTACCCTTAACGACGTCGTGTCCCAGCTTTTTCACGAGCAGATTCCGTTCGGCGGGGTCGGCGCCAGCGGCATGGGCCGATATCGTGGAGTCGCCGGATTCAGGACGTTCAGCAACCTGATGCCCGTCGTCACGCAGAATGCCGCGGAAGCCAAGCTTGAGAAGCTGCGGCCGCCGTATCCTGTCGGTTGATGGGGCGGAGAGCGGCGCCACGGAAGCCGGTGAGCAGATGAATACCTCAGGCCCGCGCAATGAGGGATTTCTTCTTTTCGAAGAATCTTCCCGTTGCCATCTGGCACGTGCGTCCCGCCTTGTCGTAACGGTTGCGCTCCAGAAGCGCTACCGGCCCGCAGCCAGCGCACGCCCGTCTCGCGCCTTTCGCCCCAGATAAGGCAACAAGCTGACCAACCCAAGCACGGCCAACGCAGCGCCCACCCACAGCGGCGAACGCACGCCATGCCCCGCCGCGATGCCCAGCCCACCGATCCAGGCGCCAGCCCCCAATCCGATGTTGATCACCGACGTATGCACGGTATTCACCAACGCACCCGGATGCGCGGTCTGCATGACGCGGGCGATCATCGCGGGATTCATGGGCACGCCAACCAGGCCGATCACGATCAGCGCGCTCAGGCTGAGAACCTGGTTTTGGGCGAACACCGCGAACAGCGCCAAGGTTGCGGCCAGTATGATCAAGCCAGCCGCCATGATGGGCATGGCGTACTTGTCCGCATACCGCCCCACGACCATGTTTCCCACCACGTTGGCCGCTCCGTAGATTCCCAGCAGCCAGGGAATCGACGCTGCGGTGAAACCGGTCACTTCGGTCAGTATCGGAGCGAAGTAGCTGAAGGCCGCAAACGTCGCGCCGATAATCAGCCCGCTGGTGGCGAACGCCGCCCACAGGTGCCGATTTCCGAACGCTGCGATTTCCGCGGCGAGGCTGACCGTTGCAGAGGCCTGGGAGCGCGGCACCAGGATGGCGATGACCGCCGCGCACAGGATGGCTAGCGCTACTACCAGCCAAAAACTGGCGCGCCAGCCCAGATGCTGGTCGATGACCGTGGCGATGGGAACACCCAGCACCGTTGCCAGCATCAACCCTCCGATCACGATGGAGGCCGCCCGTCCGCGCGATTGGGCGGCCACAATCTGGGCGCAAATCGCCAGCGATACCCCAAAGCACGCGGAGCCGGCCACTCCCGTCGCGACCCGGGCGGCCGCCATGACGTCGTAGCTGGTCGCGGATGCGGCAACGGATTGCGCGATGGCATAGAAGCCCAGCAGCCAGAGCAGCGCCTTCTTGTTGGGTACGCGCAGCTTGATCAGGCCGACCGTGAGCAAGGGTCCTCCGACGACCATGCCGATGGCATAAAGCGAGATCAGGTAGCCGATCTGCGTCACCGAAACGCCGAAGGCTTGCGTCAGCGAAGCCATCATGCCCGCCACCATGAACTCGGACGTGGTCAATGAGAAGATCGTCAATCCCAGGATATAGACCGCTAATGGCATGGGAAAACTCCTAAAAGTTTATTGATCAGTACAAAATTGCCCCAAAAGAACCGGCCAGCGGGCCGGTGATCATTGTTGGGGTAGCAGACTTCCCGTTGGCTTCACCGCTGCGACGATGAGCATGCGGTTCGGCGCGGACCCGTTCTCATGGGGAGACGGCCTCGTTGGCTGTTGCGCGGGTAAGTGGTGCAAAGGCCACCGCCTTGATTTCCACCAGCCCGCCGTCGGGGTTCAAGTCGGCAACTTCCAGTTCCACCGCGGCAGGGTAGGGCGCGAAGAAGAATTCATCCCGAACCCGGGCTATGGCGGCCAACTGGCCGGCCTTGTCCAGGTCCAGGCGGTCACGGCCGAACACATGGAACATCTGCAACTCGATGACATCCTCCATCTGCGCGTCGCAGGCGGAAAGCAGGCGCTCAATCTGTTTGAACACAATGCGCAATTCATCGCAGAACGCGGCTTCGCTCATTGGCTCGCTGGTTGGGTTGCAAGCCACGATGCCCGAGAGGTACACAAAGTCGCCTGCGCGGCGGGCCGGCGCATAGTGGTACTGCGCGACATCAGACTCCAGAGAGGCTGGAATTGCGACTGCGCCGGTTCTGGTTGCTACGCGGCGTACATCAGCGTTTGAAGGATGATTCATATGGGCTCTCTTTGATTGATAGTGTACTGATCGATAAACAATTACTGAAAAAAATAGGCCGGGGCCTGCGATGGTTATCGTGATTCCAACGCGGGCTTCATGGCTCATAGACTTGCCAAGGTGCCCTCCAGCACATCTTGAAGAAACGCTCGGTCCGGCATGGATTGTCCAAGGATGCGTAGCCCGTAATAGCTGGCGAGGAACGCGCGCGTCACTTCCAACGCCGGCCGGCCGCTTGCCAGCTCGCCATTGCGCTGGCCCACGGCGATGACGTGGCAGATTGTTGCTTCCAGCTTGTTGACATAGCTGCGGTTGATCCGGTCGATGATGGGATCTTTGCTGCTGCGCTCCATGACCGAAAAAAGAGCCATGCAACTGCGGCGCCGGGCCGGATCCAGGTCGCCATCGACGCCCCATTGCAGTAACGCGCGCAACCGTTCCTTGGCGGTGCCTGGGCCGTTGAGGATGTCGGATTGTGCCTGGAGCCCCAGCTCCTGATAGCGGCGCAAGGCTTGCTCGTAGAGGTTCTGCTTGCTGCCAAAGGCATGGTAGAGGCTGCCACGCCCCAAGCCTGTGCGTTCGCATAGCTCTTGTGTTGAGCTGGCTTCGTAACCGTGGGTCCAGAAAACGTCCATCGCGGCGTCTATGACGGCAGTGTCGTCGTACTCTTTGGGCCTTCCACTCATGGTTGCTGTCCTTCGCCGCAGTTCATGCGTCGGATTATAGGTAATAATTTACTGACTGGTAAACAACTGTTTTTTGTCAGTCCATTCCTGTGCCGGGCGGCCGATCGCTAAAGCGCTTGGTCATGGGCGGGCGTTTGCAATTCCGTTCAAGACGGAGCGTGCCAAGGCCGGTAAAAGGCAGTGAGCAGAGGACAACGGAGAAAACATGGGCGACATCGACGCGGCATTGGCAGAAGCAAGCACTCTCAGTCCAGGCGCCATCGTGGCGCGCTTCAGCGGAAAATCACCAAGCCGCATTACCGTGGCCGGACACGTCGATATGGAGCGCTCAGCCGTTCTGGCGCCTGACGCGATTTTCCGTATCTCGTCGATGACCAAGCCGATCACGGCGGTCGCGCTCATGATGTTGATCGAGAGACTCAATATCGAGCTGACCGAGCCCGTGGCCAAGTGGCTGCCAGAGCTAGGCAAGCCGAAGGTGCTGGTCGATCTGCACGGTGAACTGGATCTAACGGTTCCGGCGAAGCGCGAGATCACTGTCGAGGACATCCTGACATCCCGGCTGGGCACGGGCATCGTGCCCGCCGCGCCCGGCAGCACGCCGTTCCAGCGGGAAGTCACGCGCCAACAGCTGGTGGGTTTTGATGCCCCCCGGCCTGCCGCGGCCATGGGACCAGATGAGTGGCTTCGAAGGCTCGGCGCATTGCCGCTGTTGGCGCATCCCGGCGACCGGTGGTTTTATTCGGTCGCGTCCAATGTGCAAGGAGTGCTGATTGCCCGGCTCTCAGGCATGGCATTGTCTGAGTTCCTGGCTACGCATGTGTTCGAACCGTTGGAGATGAAGGACACCGGCTTTTACGTCAAAGCCGGGCAGTTGTCCCGACTCACACCCGCCTATTTCGGCGATCTCCGGCTCGCGGACGGTCCGAAAGAGGAGAGCGCTTGGGCAAACCCTCCCGCATTCGAGGGCGGCGAAGGCGGTTTGGTCTCAACGGCTGCCGACTACATGGCCTTCGTGCGCATGCTGCATGCGGGGGGCGAAACGCCCACGGGGCGGCTGCTGGGCAAGGCTTGGATCAGGCGCATGCTGACCGACCATCTGACGGCCGGACAGCGCGCCGATGCCGCCAGTTTTCTCGATGGCCGCGGCTGGGGTTATGGCGTTTCCGTTGACGCAGGTCGGCCCTTCACCGACGCCTTGCGAGGGACCGTGGGCTGGTCAGGAGGGCTGGGAACCTCATGGCTCAGCGACCTCTCCAGCCATCGAGCCGTAGTGGTCATGTGCTCAAGGGCGCTCGATGAGCCGGCGGTCCATGCGGATCATCAGGCGCTTCAGCTGGCTGCGCTTCGTTAGCGTCTGGTCTACGCTCCTGCCAGGCGCCCGCCGTCGCGCGTGGCAGGCCGCCCAGGCAAGGGGAGGGGCGTCATGGACGCAAACCGCAGATGTCGCGCAACTGCGCGATGTCTGGCTCCACGCCCAGACCCGCCTCGTTTCCGAGCTTGGCTTCTCCTTCGACGATTGCACCCAATGCCGGGCTCAGAACTGCGCGCAGAGGATTCTCGTTGGAGTCGATTTCGAGCATGCCGCCCGTTCGTCCGCGCGCCGCGAGGATGTGCGCCGAGGCGAGCTGGCCGACGCCCGCCCCAAGGAAGTGCGGGCAATAGCGCAGGCCCGCCTCGTGAATCCTGTCGATGACCGGCAAGCAGCCGGAGATGCCGCCCCATTTGGCCAGATCGGGCTGCACGATCTTCAGAGTCCTGCTATTGATCGCCGCCTCGAAGGCGTCTGGACCGATGAGATTCTCGCCGGCCGCGAGGGGGATTTCCGTTTGCTCAGCCAGTTGCGCCCATTCCGATAGGGGCCGGTTCGCGCGCAGCGGCTCCTCCAGCCAGCGCGGCGTGAACTCGCTGAAGCGGCTGGCCATGTTCAGCGCGCTCTTCAGATCCCAGGCCTGGTTGGCGTCCAGCATGAGCTCGGTGCCCGGGGGCAGCCAGGCATGGATCGTTCTGACGTTGGCGAGATCCCGTTCTTCGCCAAAACCCACCTTGAGTTTGAAGGCGCGATAGCCTTCCGCGTGTTTGGCGCGCACCGTATCTTCGGGGCGATCCGGGTTGATGCCGCTGGCGTAGACGCGGATCACCTCCGAGGCGCCGCCCAGGAATTGCCACAGCGGCACGCCTGCTCGGCGGGACAGCATGTCCCACAAGGCCAGGTCGATGCCGGCGATCACTTGCGCGATGGGTCCCGGCTCGCCGGATTGGATGGCAAGCACGGCGGTGCGCGCGCTCATGTGGGCAAACGCGGCTTCGGCTGACGGGTAGGACTGGCCAAGGACCAGTGGCGCCACGACGGTCTCCAGCAGGCGGGCGCGGTGTTCCGCGCCGCAGCTCGGGAAGTTGCACCAGATCTCTCCCCAGCCCACCGCCCCGTCCGCGTCTTCGGCCCGCACCAGCAGCGCGGGGCGGTCCAGCATGGTGCCGAAGGAGGTCTGTACCGGACGCTTGACCGGCCAGCGCAGGACGTGGGCCTCGATGCGCGCCAGCGTGAACGGCCGGACGGCCCAAGCTTGTTTGGTATTAGGGTTTGTCATGGCATTAAGATGTTAAGTGCTGGTCTATAGTATGTTTAGCACTTTCGGAATGCAACTCAGGTCTAACCCTCTATACACACCATGCGTCTTCCGTCCTTCATCTCGCGCCCGCTGCTCATCGCGGCGCCATGGCTATGCATCCTCGGGCTGTGGCTGGCGGTACGGGCCAGCGGGCTCGTCAGCCCCGCTCTCGTGCCTTCGCCTGCCGCGGTCATCGAAAAGTTCATCGAACTCTCCAAGGACCGCCTGTGGCTGGACATCTGGATGTCGGCCCGCCGCGTCTTCACCGGGGTCACGTTAGGCATCCTGGTCGCCGTGCCTGTGGGTTTTTGCCTGGGCTGGTATCGCGGGCTGCGGGTGTTCATTGATCCCGTCATCAACTTCTTCCGCGCGCTTCCGCCGATCGCGCTGATTCCCCTGGTGATCGTCTACTTCGGGATCGGTGAATCGGCCAAGACCGTCATCCTGTTCTACGCCTCGTTCTTTGCCGGCGTCATCGTGATGTACGAAGGAATCGCCCAGATCAGCCCGATCTTCGTGCGCGTCGCACGGACGCTGGGCGCCAATGACGTGGAGATCTTCATCAAGGTCATCGTCCCGCTTACGGTGCCGCATATCCTGACGGCCATCCGGGTGGCGTTGGGCGTGGCTTGGGCCACGCTGGTGGCGTCCGAACTCATCGCGGCCCAGCAGGGGCTGGGGGCGCTCATCCAGAATGCGTCTTCGTTTTTCCAACTGGACGTGATCTACGTCGGGATCATCTGCATCGGCCTCATCGCCATGCTGATGGACCTGGCCCTGAGGGCCGCAAGCCGGCGCCTGGTCGCGTGGCAAGACCGCATCGCCTGAGACAGACCCCGGACATCCAAGACCATGACCATCAGCACTCAACTGCGCAGCGTGGACACCGCCACGCCGAAGCCGTCGCCGGATCCCAAGGTCAGGATCCGGTTCGATAACGTCACCGTGGATTTTCCCACCGCCACCGGCCCGATGAGGGTGGTGGACGGCGTGACCCTGGACATCCACGATGGCGAGTTCGTATCCATCATCGGTCCCTCGGGCTGCGGCAAGACGACTTTGATGAATATTGTCGGCGGTTTCGTGCAGCCGACCTCTGGCGCCGTGACGCTGGACGGCCGGCCCGTCACGGCCCCCGGGCCCGACCGCGGCGTGATCTTCCAGGAGTACGGCGTGTTCCCGTGGCTCACGGTCCGCGGCAATATCGAATTCGGCATGAAGCTCGCGGCCAACAAGGCGAGTCCGCGGGAACGCGCCGAGATCTGCCAGCGCTACATGAAGCTGATGGGCCTGACCGATTTCGCGGATCACTTTCCGAAGCACCTGTCCGGCGGCATGCGGCAGCGGCTGGCGATCGCGCGCGCCTACGCCGTCAAGCCGCAGTTCCTGTTGATGGACGAGCCCTTTGGCGCGCTGGATGCGCAGACCCGGACCGCCATGCAGGACCTGCTGCTCGAAGTGTTGCAGACCGAAGGCAAGACGGTGATGCTGATCACCCACTCGGTGGAGGAAGCCATCTACCTGTCATCAAAGATCGTCGTGGTCACAGCCCGGCCTTCCAAGGTCAGGAAGGTGATAGAGGTTCCTTTCGGCTACCCCCGCTCGGAGCGGGTTCACGAGGACCCTCGCTTCGTCGAGCTGAGCCGCGAGATCCGGGAGCTGGTCATGTTCGAGTACGAAGCCCAGGCCCGCCAATCCGTCCGGCCGACCGATTGAGACCGCGTCAGCAGCCCCACCACAAGGAGACTCCATGAAACTCGACCGCAGAACCCTACTCAAGGCCGGCATGGCCGCTTCCATCGCAGCAATCGCGGCGCCCGCCATAGGGCAGGCGCGCAAGAAGCTGCGCGTGGGTTACCTGCATACGCCTGCCGTCGACGGGCATTTGTGGCTGGGCCTGCAGATGGGCAGCTACGCCAAGCATGGCCTGGAACTGGAGCCCATCGTCTTCACCACGGGCCTCGAGATCTTCCAGGCCATGATAGGCGGCAGCCTCGACGTGCTGGCTACCGGCGCGGTCGTTTCGAACTTTCCCGCGCGCGGCCAGGGCAAGGTCTTTCTTGTGAACGACATCGAGTACGGCACCGCCCAGCTCTGGGTGCGCGACGAGTCGATCAAGACCGCGGCCGACCTGAAGGGCAAGCAGATCTCCACGACCACGGGCACAACCGCCCATGTGTTCCTTGACCGCGCCTTGCGCGCGGCCAAGCTCGACCCGGGCAAGGACGTGCAGATCGTCAACCAGCGCATGGCCGATGCCGTGACCTCGTTCGTATCCGGCGCGGTCAGTGCGGTCGCGCTCTGGGTGCCATTCGACACGATCGTCAGGTCCAAGGTGCCCAATGCGCGCATGCTGATCGACGCGTCCGCGTTCTATCCGGAGGCGGCGATCATGGGCGGATGGGCGGCCAGGAACGATTTCTACGAGGCCCAGAAGCCGGCCATCCGCAGCCTCATCGCCGCCTGGGGCGAGGCCAACGACGCCATCGTGAAAACCCCGGACGCCGCGGTGGAGACGCTGCAGAAGACGCAGTACAAGGATGTGCCGCTGGCCGAGTTCAAGGCGCAGTTCAAGCAGGCCAAGTATTTCTCCACGGCCGAGTGGCGCACCAAATATGAGGACGGCTCGGTGACCCGCTGGCTGCAGCAGGTGACCGACTTCTTCGCGCAGGCCGGGAACATCCCGAATCCCGTTCCCGCCTCGCGCTACTTCGATCCTTCGGTCTACCTGGAGGCGATCAAGGCATGAGCATTCCGGCTGGCGCGGGCTTTGATTACATCGTCATCGGCGGCGGCTCCGCCGGATGCGTGCTGGCCAATCGGCTCAGCCGCGATCCCGCGGTGCGCGTGTTGCTGCTGGAAGCGGGCACGGCGGCGCGTAGTTTCTGGCTCAAGCTGCCGGTGGGCTACTTCAAGACCATTTACGATCCGCGTTTTTCCCGGTTATTCCCGATCGAAGCCCAGGCCGAGACCGGCAATCGCACCATCCTGTGGCCGCGTGGGAGGGCGCTGGGCGGTTCAAGCGTGATCAACGGTCTGTTGTACATCCGTGGACAGCATGAGGACTACGATGACTGGGCCGAGCTGGGCGCGACGGGCTGGGCCTATCGGGACGTGCTGCCGTATTTCAAGAAATCCGAGCGCTACGACGCAGGCGAGTCCGAGTACCACGGGGCCTCCGGCGAACTCCGTGTCTCCAACCTGCGCAATGACCATCCTTACACGGCTGCGTGGGTGGAAGCGGCAGTCGAGGCCGGCTGCCGGCGAAATGACGACTTCAATGGCGCCGAGTCGGAGGGCGTGGGATCCTACCAGCTGACGCTGGGCAGCCGTTGGCGTTGCGACGCCGCGACCGCCTTCTTGAACCCGGCCCGGTCGCGCCCGAATCTGGTGATCGAGACCGGAGCCCACGTCACGCGCATCCTGATCGATGGCGGCCGGGCGCTGGGCGCGGAGTGGGTGCAGGACGGCCAACTGAAACGCGCGATGGCGGACGCCGAGGTGGTGCTTGCGGCTGGCGCGTTGCAGTCGCCCCAGGTGCTGCAGCTTTCCGGCGTGGGCGACGCGGCGCTGCTGGCCAGGCACGGCATTGCGGTTGCGGCGCATTCGCCGGAAGTCGGCCGCAACCTGCAGGACCATTACCAGGCACGCGTGATCGTCAAACTGAAGCAGCGCATGTCGCTCAACGATGCGGTGCGCAATCCGTTCAGCCTCGCGGGCATGGGAGCGCAGTGGCTGTTCCAGGGCAGGGGACCGCTCACGGTGGGCGCGGGCCAGGTGGGCGGACTGGCGGCGACCGAGCACGCGGTGGGCGGCCGGGCGGACATACTCTTCAATGTCATGCCGCTATCGGTCGACAAGCCCGGCGACGCGCTGCATCGGTTCTCCGGCTTTTCCGCGTCGGCGACGCAATGCCGGCCCGATTCGCGCGGCACCGTGGAGATCGTGAGCAAGGATCCGTTGGCATCGCCACGCATTGTTTCGAACTACCTGACCGAGCCGCGCGATGCGAAGGTGCTGGTCGCGGGCTTGCGCATGTTGCGCGATATCTATGCCCAGCCATCGTTCCGCGATCTGGTGACCGGCGAAGAATACCTGCCGGGAAACGAGGTCACGACCGCCGCCGCATTGGAGCGATTCGCCCGCGACAAGGGCGGCACGGTATTCCATCCTGCCGGCACCTGCCGCATGGGCGGCGACGCGGGATCGGTGGTCGATGCGCGGTTGCGCGTCCGAGGGATAGATCGCTTGCGTATCGTCGACGCTTCGGTCATGCCTCGTATGGTGTCGACCAACACCAACGCTGCCGCGATCATGATCGGCGAGAAGGGCGCCGCGCTGATCCTCGAGGACGCACGCGGCGCTGTCCGGCCGCAAGCGCGTGATATAGTCGCGGACACTTTGACGCCATGATTCTCGACACCGCCCAAGCTCCCCTCTACGTGCAACTTTCGGATCTGTTCCGGCAGCGGATCCTGAAGGGCGTATGGAAGAACGGCGAGAAATTGCCCTCGCTCGACGCGCTGGCCGAGGAGTTCCATGTGGCCAAGGTCACGGTACGCCAGGCGATCGAAAGGCTTACCCGCGACGGCTTGCTTTCACCGCAGCGGGGGCGCGGCACCTTCGTGACGGGAGCGCCCCAGGACAACCGTTGGCTCCGTGTCGAAACCACGCTCGAGAACCTGTCCAGCGTCTATCGGGATACGCACCCGACCATCCTCAACATCGACGAGTCGACGCGCACGCCATTGCTGAACGAAGCGGACGGCGTCGCCGCGGAAAAGTACGTCTTCATGCGGCGCATCCATGCCCGCAACGGACAGCCGTACTGTGTCATCAATATCTACTTGGATGCCGCCATCTTTGCAAAGCATCCCACGCGCTTTCGCAAGGAAACCGTCATTCCCATTCTGATGGGCATGTCCTCGGTGGAGATCGTCTCCGCCCGCCAGGTGCTGACCATTTCGACAGCCGATGTCGAGGTGGCAAGGCATTTGGGCATCAATGTGAACGCGCCCGTGGCGGAAGTCCGGCGCGTGTTCACCGGGCCGGAACGCCGCGTCATCTACCTGGGCGAAGTGACCTATCGCGGCGACTTCGTGCGCATGGAAATCGACCTGAAGCCATGACGGCGGAAGGATGGTCCGCGCGGACC